>Ga0214919_10000472_pt1 | contig 68740 bp, 62 predicted proteins | sample LL1503_MetaG_FD_177994 | JGI IMG/M metagenome (GOLD analysis project Ga0214919, IMG submission 177994) | Freshwater microbial communities from Lake Lanier, Atlanta, Georgia, United States - LL-1503 | ecosystem: Environmental > Aquatic > Freshwater > Lake | place: USA: Georgia | collected... | reverse complement strand
GCTTTAGGCAATTGTGTAAGTTGTGGCGCAAATGGAAATGCAGGCGGTGGCGGTGGTTTTTTGACTAATGGCGCTGGTCTCGCTCCAGCATATGGCGGACTTTCATTTTTAAATGGCGGTTCTGGTGGAATTTTAAACGGCGGTTTCGGTGGCGGTGGTGGCTCAACAAATAACTCTCAATATGACTGCGGTGTTGGTGGTATGGGCGGCGGCGGCGGCGGCGGGTATTCCGGTGGCGGTGGCGGCGGCGGCAATTGCAATATGCCTGGCGGTGGCGGTGGATCATTTAATGGTGGCACCAATCAAGTTAATGCAAGCGGCTTTAATTCTGGAAATGGACAAGTCACACTTACTTATTCGGGAGTTGCGACCACTACAACTCAAACATTAGGGTTGCCTAGCGGTGGAACCTTTGCTTTAGGGACTAGCACCTTGACTTTCGTTACTACTAGTGGTGCAAATACGGCAACATGTTCTTTTACTGTTACAGTTGCAGATAATATCTTGCCTACAATAAGCCCATTAGCTGCAATAACGGTTAGCGCGGGCCCTGCGTGCAATGCTACGAATGTTGTATTAGGAACTCCAGTTACCGCAGACAACTGTACCGTTTCTAGTGTTGTAAATAATGCACCAGCTTCCTTCCCTCTTGGCGCTACAACGGTGGTTTGGACAGTGACAGATGCTGCAGGAAACGCTAGTACTACTTCTCAGATTGTTACTGTTGTCGATAACTTAGGCCCAGTTCCAGTTATGGCCAACTTACCCATATTAAATTCGGCCTGTGAATTAGCTAATTTAATGGCTCCTTCAGCAATTGATAATTGCAGTGGCCCAATACAAGGAACGTCTCCTTTAATTCTACCAATCTTAAACGATACAACCATTGTTTGGACTTATACAGACAATAATGGCAATGTATCAACTCAAACACAAGTGATTAACATCACAGGATTGGATACATCTGTAACAATCTTAGGTGGCGTTTATTTAATGGCAAACCAAGGTGGCGCTAGTTACCAGTGGATAAACTGTGCTACAAACTTAGATGTTCCATTTCAATCTAATCAATCTTTCACGGCAACTACAAGCGGAAGTTATGCGGTAATTATTTCACAGAACAATTGCATAGATACTTCCTCTTGTTACTCGGTTTCTATATCCGAGTTGTTGGAAAATAATTGGGGAGAATTGAATCTATTCCCTAATCCAACTACGGGTGAGATAACGATATCTTTTGGACAAGAATTACCATTGGTATTAATTGAGGTAATGGATATTGATGGCAGACTTATTCATCAAGAAGTAGCTAAGAAAAGTTCCAAAACAAGCCTTGTTTTAAGTGAGTCGGCTGGAATCTACTTTGTACATGCAACATCTGATTTAGGTAAAAAAACAATTCGGGTAGTTAAGCAATAACTTTAAATGATTGTTTGACAACCGGTCTTAACCTTAGTAAATAGTTCCCTTAACTTTGTTATTGTAAATCTACGTTCAAAACGATCTTTCTAAAAGATTGTTTTGAACGATTAGGTTATTGACAATACGAAAAAAGATTTCTTAACAGCTTGAAAAAACCGACCTTAAGTTAATGGGTATGAAACGAGAAAAGTGACTGATAGTTGATTATTTAGGAGCTTTGTCCTCAAACACTCTTTTAGACTTGAGCTGCTCAAAAACACCTAGGGTAATCCAAAAAGGAAGAATAAATGCCATGAGATAGATGAGCATCCAAAATGCCATACCGAAAATTAAAAGAAACAATACTATACCAAAAGTGCTCATCTTCTATTATTTTTGTGTTTGTAACGATACAAAATTAGAAATTAAAAATCAAATAACAATATAAAATGGAGTATAGAATTGAAAAAGATACCATGGGAGAGGTTAAGGTTCCTGCTAATCGTTATTGGGGAGCTCAAACAGAACGGTCCCGAAATAATTTTAAGATTGGACGAGAGGCGTCAATGCCAATTGAAATTATTCATGCATTTGCTTATTTGAAAAAAGCAGCCGCTCATGCAAATCATGATTTAGGTGTTTTGACATCGGAAAAACGGGATTTAATTTCAACTGTTTGTGATGAAGTATTAACAGGAATACACGACACCGAATTTCCTTTAGTTATTTGGCAGACAGGATCCGGAACTCAGTCTAATATGAATTGTAATGAGGTAATTGCTAACCGAGCCCATGTAATTAGCGGTGGAAAATTGCTTGATGAAGAAAAAGTGTTAAATCCAAATGATGATGTTAACAAATCACAATCTTCCAATGATACTTTTCCAACAGCGATGCATATTGCTGCCTATAAATTAACCAATGAAATTACGCTCCCAGGACTTTTGAATTTACGCAATGGACTTCAAGTAAAGGTGGTAGAATTTAAAGATGTTGTAAAGACTGGCCGAACGCATTTTATGGATGCTACGCCACTTACCTTGGGCCAAGAATTTAGTGCTTATGTAGCACAAATTGACAATTCTATTCGTGCAATAAACAATGCATTGGTTGCCGTTTCGGAATTAGCACTTGGCGGTACAGCAGTTGGAACGGGATTAAATGCACCAAAAGGATACGATGTGTTAGTAGCGAAGAAAATAGCGGATCTTACCGGCTTACCTTTCATAACGGCAAAAAATAAATTTGAAGCGTTGGCTGCTCACGATGCGATGGTTGAATTGTCAAGTGCATTAAAAAGAACAGCTGTTTCCTTAATGAAAATAGGGAACGATATTCGAATGTTGTCTTCAGGCCCACGATGTGGAATTGGCGAGTTGATTATTCCAGATAACGAACCGGGATCTTCCATAATGCCAGGAAAAGTAAACCCGACACAACCAGAAGCATTAACGATGGTGTGCGCTCAAGTAATGGGTAACGACATGACCGTTTCGGTTGCTGGCTCAAATGGTCATTTCGAATTGAACGTGTTTAAACCAGTAATTGCATCCAATGTATTGGAATCTGCACGATTAATCGGTGATGCATGTGTATCATTTACGGATAATTGTGTAGTGGGAATACAAGCAAATTTACCGGTAATAAAATTACATCTGGACAATTCTTTAATGTTGGTAACGGCTCTTAATACTAAAATTGGGTATTATAAAGCAGCGGAAATAGCAAAATATGCACATAAAAATGGGACAACGCTAAAAGAAGCGGCAGTAGGATTAGGCTATGTTACCTCTGAAGAATATGATGAATACGTTGATCCTTCAAAAATGATAGGTGAATTGTAAATACACACTTCACATTTTTTTTCTGTAAACGAGAATATAAAAACAAGCTTTTTCATTCAATAATCCTTATTGAATACGTAATTTTGTGTAATTAAAATTTATAAGAAATGTCAAAAATTAAAGTTGCTAACCCAATAGTAGAATTAGATGGTGATGAAATGACAAGAATCATTTGGAAATTCATCAAAGACAAATTGATTTTACCTTATTTAGACATCGATATCAAATATTATGACTTGGGGATTGAGATGCGTGATCAAACCAATGACCAAATTACAATCGATGCAGCCGAAGCCATAAAAAAATATAAAGTAGGAGTAAAGTGTGCAACCATCACTCCAGATGAAGACAGGGTGAAAGAGTTTTCTTTAAAATCCATGTGGAAATCTCCAAACGGCACCATTCGTAATATATTAGATGGCACTGTCTTTCGGGAGCCAATCGTTATGCAAAATGTTCCTCGTTTAGTGACTAACTGGACTTCTCCAATTATTGTTGGACGCCATGCTTTTGGTGATCAATATCGAGCTACAGATGCTGTTTTTAAAGGAAAAGGAAAATTGACAATGACTTTTACTCCTGAAAATGGTGGGGAAATTCAAACCTTCAACGTTTATGATTTTCAAGGTGATGGCGTTGGAATGGCCATGTATAATACGGATGAATCTATCCGTGGATTTGCATACAGCTGTTTTAACATGGCACTTTCAAAAAAGTGGCCTCTTTATTTATCAACGAAAAACACGATCTTAAAGAAATATGACGGTAGATTTAAAGATATCTTTGAAGAAATTTATCAAGCGGAATTTAAGCCAAAATTTAGCGATGCAGGTATCGTTTATGAGCATAGGTTAATCGATGATATGGTTGCATCGGCATTAAAATGGAGTGGGAATTTTGTTTGGGCTTGTAAAAATTATGATGGTGATGTTCAATCTGATACAGTTGCACAAGGTTTTGGGTCCTTGGGATTAATGACGTCTGTTTTAATCACTCCAAACGGAGAAATAATGGAGGCGGAGGCAGCGCACGGAACCGTTACAAGGCATTATAGAGATCATCAAGCAGGTAAAAAGACATCTACCAATCCAATAGCATCCATTTTTGCATGGACAAGGGGTTTAGCCTTTAGAGGGAAGTTAGATAACAATGAAGCCTTAATTAATTTTTGCAATGAATTAGAACGTGTTTGTATAGAGACAGTAGAAGCTGGAATAATGACTAAGGATTTGGCAGTTTGCATTCATGGAAGCAAAACAGTCCATGGCCAGCATTATGTTTATACCGAGGAGTTTTTGGATGCTCTTGATAGAGGATTACAAGAAAAGATGAAATAAAAATATCATCTCGTTGTTGCGCTTTATTCAAAATTTCAGTGTAATTTGGATACGTGTTTATCTTTAATTATATAGAATGAGATATTGGATTTTTGTATTACCCTTTCTTTTTGTCGCTTGTAAATCAATTGATATTGCCACACCGGAATTTCGGACAATTCCTTTGCCGGCGGTTAATAATCAAGTTTCTACCCTAACCATTCCTGTACAGATTAATTTAAAGAGTTATTTAAAAGAGGTTGAAACTAGCTTGCCAATGGCTTTCTCTGGTGCCGAAGAACAATGTGAAGGAATTAGTTTTTCCTATCGATTTTTTAGAGAACCTATTGCTTTTACATTTAAAACTGACGGCCTTTATTATGCAGTTGATGGAAAATTCGACTTGAAATTAAATTATTGCCCCAAATGCGTTTATTTATTTGATAAAAAAGGCACTTGTACAATACCTAGGATTTATACAGATTGCGGCATAGATGATCCAATGCGCAAGGTTAAAGTTGCCTATTCAACCAAAATTAACCTGACTCCAACGTTTAAGTTTGATGCTAGTACCAAACTAGAAAAGTTCGATATGCTTGATCCCTGCAAAATAACAGTCTTTAACTATGATGCTACCTCGGAGGTTAAAAAGCAAGTAAGTGGTGAGTTAAAAGCCCTTGAAAAAGAAATTGATAAACAAATTGAATCAGTAGACATTCGTTCATCAATGGTAGATGCTTGGAATGAACTGCAAGAGCCATTGCCAATTGAAAGTTATGGATTTTTGTACCTTCAGCCTAAGGCGCTTTCAATGGGCAAAATGGCTTTTTCAAAAGACAAAGTGGATATTGATTTGAATCTTACTATAGCACCAATGGTGGTTACTGAAAATATTAAATATCAACGTACCGCGCTACCGGACATGCAGCCATTTAAAAAAACAAATGGTTTAGATATGATGCTTGACCTTAATGCCTCATACGATTCATTATCTGCGCTAATAAGCACCTCTTTAAAGGACAAGGAGATTCTGTTTAAGAAAAAGAAAATAATTATTAAAAGCATCGTAATAAAAGGTGCGCTAGATAGCACGATTGTTTTTGCTGTGGCGTTTGAAGGGGCAAAGAAAGGCACTGTGTTTTTAGTGGGAAAACCGACGATAGATGAAAAAAACCAATCTGTTTCAATTCGTGATATTGCCTTTGATATTGAAACAAAAAGCGTGTTGTTAAAAACGGCTAAATGGATGTTTAATGATAAAATAATTAGTGAAATTCAAAAAGTGGCAACCTATGATTTGCAGGGTTTACTCGATGATGCAAAAGAGACGATAAGCAAACAGTTAAACGGAACAATCACAGAAGGTGTTGATATGGCCGGAAAAATCAATTACATACAGGTTAAAAGCCTTCATTTAACTAACAGCCATTTGGTAATAAGAACGAACATCCTTGGCGAATTGAAACTAAAATTAAATTAATGCGTTTCAGCCCCATATGTGGGCGATTAGAATTACGTTTTTTTATTTTATTTTTTGTTTCAGTGCCTTAGGGCAAAGGTCAGACATTTCTGTTTGCCGAGGAAGTACATCTATTAATAAAAATGTTTCCTATGCGTTAAATTTTCTAGGAAAAAAGAAGCTAGACGCTCTTAATCTTTTTGGCTATTGCAATTTCCCCAACATTTCTAATAATTATATTTGGCTCAACTTCACTCCTAATTCTTATGGCAATTTAGACATTGTTTTTGGCGACAAGCCTGATTCCTTAACTGTTTTTATTTTTGAATGTAAGACCAATGATCCATGTGCTGAAATAATAGAAAAAAGAGCCAATTTGATCTTATGTCATTTTACTGACAAGAAGATTAATCCATATGAAGTTAAACCGGTTTTCTTAACGAATAACAGCTCCTATTTCATTGCTTTCAATACCACAAAAGGGGCGACATCTAAATTAGACTTCACAATAAAGTTTGAAGAAAGTGATCAGTTTGGGGCTTATTTGGAAGACTCTCTTTCATTAAATCTTGTAAGTCGATATGACCAGCCTATTTATGCATTGCATTTGGTTGATGAGATTAGTAAAAAGCCGGTGGTAGCAAGAATCTATATTTCGTCAACAGGGAATCTTGATGGATCTTATCGCGCCAGTGATTTACGCCTTAACAATACAAAAAATCTTAAGGCAAAATTACGAATCGATGCGCAAGGCTATTTTTCTAAAGATTTGTTAGAACATAAAATAATTGGCAATTCAAGTTCTCATGATACAATCAGATTAGTGCCAATAACTAGTGGTGCCATAGCAAAACTCGACGATATTAATTTTGTTGGCGGCTTGGCAGTTATTTCGGATGAATCCTTGCCAAAACTTAAACGCTTGAAAGATTTTTTAGTCTTAAATCCGAGTATATCTATTGAAATACAAGGCCATGTTAATGAAGAGGGAGCTAACTCCATGAATTCTCAACGCTTATCCAAGAAGCGTGCGCAAAAAATCATGCGTTATTTAGTTCAAAACGGCATAGATCCTGATCGATTGAAGGCTATTGGTTATGGTAATTCAAAACCATTATTTCAGTATCCAGCAGATGACAATCAGCGTGAAGCGAATAGACGGGTAGAAATAAAAGTAGATTAAGCCGGGTAGAAAGGAGAAATCATAAAATAAACTATTACCCCTGTTATAGCGACATATAACCAAATCGGAAAAGCAAAACGCGTCCACTTCTTATGTTTAACAAAATTACCTTCCCAGGCAAATAGATAAGCAAATAGCACGATTGGAATAACTGCCACGCTCAATAATATATGCGAAATAAGAATAAAATAATAAACAAGATTATATTTCCCTTCATACTCGGTTGGATCTGAAGTCATGTGATAGGCAATATAACTTAATAAAAACACCACAGATAATGCCATACACACTTTAATCGTTATTTCATGGCTTCTGCTTTTCCCATTCTTGATAAAGACCAATGCTAGAATTAATAAAATGGCTGTTAGTCCATTTATTCCAGCATAAAAAGGGGGTAAAAAAGACAGGTCTATCCCGGGTATTTTTATACCAAAAAGCGCAGCAACGGCAATTGGGATTATTATAGACAAGGCAATTACCACCTTGCGATATCTTGTTGATTTTAACTCGTTATTTAGCATGATATTCGTATTTTATGAGATTGTTCACATCATTTAATAGCCGCTTGTATTCTTCTTGATTGACTGTCAAATCAAAATTGGTTACTGCATAAACGCCACGGACATATCCTGCTTTATCAACTAAAGTAAATGAACCTGAATGTGCATATCCGCCAGCAGACAGGCTATCTCTCCCTGCAAAGGTCAAAAAATGCTTGATCCCGAGCGCGTGTGTAGTCGCTTCATCGCCTGTTAAGAAAGCCCAGTTTTTAGCTTTGATGCCATTTCTAAGTTTAAATTCAGTCAATTTGGAAGGAGTGTCTTTTTTTGGGTCGATAGAGAAAGATAAAAACTGAATGTGTTTTTTATATTTATCAGTTTGGGTTACTAATTTTTTCAATTGCTGATTCATGATTGGACAAATTGTCGGGCAGGTAGCAAAGAAGAATTCAACAATCCACACTTTATTTTTAAAATCAGAATTCGTTACCCTAATAGAGTCTTCGTTTAAATATTGGAAAGTAGGTATGGTGGAATAGATAGAATCGATTATTTCTTTCCCGTTTTTTTTAGAGTAAACCACATCGTAATTGCCAAGTTTTGGAAGCGGGTTAGGTTTAGATGGTTGGCAAGAAACTAAAAAACATCCAAAAAGAAAAAGTGCAGCATAGACACGTTTCATTTTTGTGCTTTTTTCTTATCATATTCCTTTTGAAGAAGTGCAATATTTTCTTTCATTCTTCTAATAAGCCCCTCTTCATTCCCAGGTAATACCATACGAAGATTCCCCGCTTTGTCAATTAAAAGGAGGAGTTCCTGAAAAGCTTCGCCACCAAAATAGTTGTCACCTTTTTGTAAAAGCGATTGGCCGTTATTTGAAATGTCATAGATCTTTCTAGCATCACCATTAGCAATAATCCAGAGTTTAGGGTCGTAGCCCTCAGCTAAATCTTTAAGGCTACTGCGTACTTCATTTAGATTTTTGACGGGGTTGCCTTTACCATCTGTCACGAAGGAAATAATCCTAACCTGCTTCATTTTTTTGTGACTGTTCTTCCGGATATGTTGATAAATTAGTTGATTCAAATGCCAAAGAGATATAGCACATACGTTGGGACAATCATTTTGAATCGTCGTAATTAAAACGATATCATTTTTAAATTCGGAAGAACTTCTTGTTTTATTATCAGCATCAATAAAAACAAAGGGTTTTATTTTGCCAAAATCGGCTAGTTTTTGAAATTTATGCTCACAACCAATAGATGAAACGAAGATTAATATAAAGGCTGGAGTAAACACTAGTAATAAAGCTAACAGTGCTTTTTTCTTGTTTTTAACGGGTATTTTATCCATTTTTAGTTACCATACAGCGCCAAGGCACCGCCCACTTTTAATGCCTCACAAAGCGCGATGAAAATCAAGTAGAGAACAAAAATGAAGTAAGGAATTAAAATAACATTTCGCATCCATTTCTTCTCATCGCCCAAGTGCATGAAAATCATTACAATATATCCGGCTTTAAATAAAGTTAAAACAATAAATGTCCACTTTACAAATGGCCATAGGCTTGAGTTCTGATGAATAAAGGCGCCTAAAAGCACCTCCGCTGCCGTAATCACAGTTAACAAGATGGTTACAAAGAAAATCTTCTTACGAATTTTTTTCCCTTGATCTTCAGAATGATGCGTATGCAGTGAATATTCAATTAAATCGTCTCTTAACATAAAATAATATTTAAACTAGATAGAAAAATGTAAAAACGAAAACCCATACTAAATCAACAAAATGCCAATAAAGCCCTGTCTTTTCAACCATTTCATAATGCCCTCTTTTGTGGTAAGTGCCTAAAACGACACCGATACAAATGATAATATTGATAATTACACCAGAGAATACATGGAAACCATGAAAACCGGTGATAAAAAAGAAGAATTGCCCGTATTGTTGTGGTCCGTATTCGTTTTGTTTAAGGTTTGCCCCATAAACTACTTTATTGGCAGATCCTTCAGAAATAGAACCATAATAGAGTTCGGTTGCTTTCTTTCCTTCGATTGGTTCACTTCCAACTTTAAATTTACTCCCGGATTTTTTCGTGATTAACATTAAATGTTCATCTGCCTTTTTATTTATTTTAGCAATAGATCCATCGTGTAAAATAATAACCCCTCCAGTGAATGGTTTTGATTGTATTTCGTTATATTGTTTTTTGAGTAAGACCAGTTTATTATTTAAAACAATTAGTTTCTCTGCGGCCCCTTTAACACCTGTAGTGTCCATTTTTAATTGAGCTGTTATTTCCTTTTGATCGCTGAGGTTTACAATTACGCTTTCGTTGCGGTAAATAGAACCTTTTTCAGCGGCATGTTGAAATTGATGCAGTAAATCAGTTTTAATGACGTCCCCATTTTTATGATGCGCCCCACTTCTAATAACCTCAAAGTTTTCAATTTCGCCAAAATGACCCTTCACGATCGCTTGCGAACCATCTGCTAATTCGATTTTTCCAAACTCTGACCCATGAATAAAGTGACTCCATTCCCACGCTTGAGAACCTAAGAAAAAGAAGCCACCAATTATGGTTGCAATCATCCATTTAACAACGCCTTTTTTATCCATTCTATGTCCAGCTTCTACCGCAAGAACCATAGTTACCGATGAGACAATTAAAATAAAAGTCATTAAAGCAACATATAAAAGAGGATAGCCATGACCTAGAAATGGCATTGAATTGAACGTCTCTTCTCCAATTGGCCAAGCGGCTTGCGCAGCGTGTCTAGTATATCCGTATGCAATAAGTAAACCTGTAAAAGTAAGCGCATCAGAAACTAAGAAAAACCACATCATTAGTTTTCCGTAACTAGTTGAAAATGGAGATTCTTTACCGCCCCAAAGTGTTTTAGAATCTAATATTACTACATGTTCTGCCATTACTTTTAATTTTGAGCGAAATTAATGAATAAAAACTAAAAAGAGCAACAAATATAACCACAAAATGCCTAAAAAATGCCAAAAAACGCCCGTTGTTAAAATTTGTATATAACTGCTTGAGTTGTATTTGTTTGAAAATGAATTAATTAACACAACAATAAGAAAAATCAAGGTAACAATCATATGCAATACATGCAGTGCAGTTAGGATAAATAAATAGGAACTGGCTGAGTCGGCAGCTTCAGAGGCCTTAATTTGTAATGAGGGGGAAAGAACTCGATTCTTGTAAACAAGTTGACGGTTTTTATACTTCAGAGGTTTTCCTTTAAAATAGATGATAAAATCTTCGCCATAGTTTCCACGAGCAAAAAAATCTCCGCGTTTGTCTCTAATATTAATGGCCAGATCTCCCAGTCTTATTTCGTCTACGTGCTCCATTGCAACGCTGTCTGAAATGTATAATAGCTGATTTTTTACTTGTAATGGACTTCCATTAAGAACCAATGTGAAATCTGGATTCTCTTTTACACGGATAGCTGTTTTTTGTTTTGGGTTAATAAATTGTTTAGTGAAGTTTTGGAGTTCTTTATATTCCTTTTCAGTCATGTTCCGTCCTTTGACTTTATAATCGTTACCATCTACTTCAATAAAATCACCTTTGTATTTAATTTCGAAGTAATCACCGTAACGTCCATCAGCAACCAGAAGGTAATTTCTAGCAGGATGTATTCCTCTTTCGATGAGTTTGCTGAATCCGCGAAATTGAAAGACTACAAAAAGTACCCCTAAAATAAAAGTTGTCAAAATTGAAATCTTCTGGAGAGCAGCCTTGTTCTTTTTTACTGCGTGGATGGAAACAATAAAACTTACACTGCTCAAAGCAATAAAAAAAGTGCTCCAATAAAAGGCTCTTGGCAAGGCAAATTTCAACCAAAACCCAGCCCCCATACTAACAATGTAAGCAGAGGTTAATCCAGCAAATAGCATAGTAACACTAAAGGCTACCACATAAATAAGATTAAGATTCATCTTTTTTCTTACTTCAGGACTCAAATCTTTTGAATAACTCATAATTTTTTTTATTTAATTAATATCTGTTCAATTTTATCAAAAACATAAGTAAATTGAATAATTGGTAAGTAAACAAATGAAGCGAACATAAGTTTTTTGGCATCAGAATCTAGACAGCTATTATAGAGTCGGTAGGCTAATAAAAAAAATCCTCCTCCAATCAAACTACCAACAATTAGGGTTATGTTTCCTGTTAATCCATAAAACCAAGGTGCAAGACTAAAGGGGATCAAAGCAAGTGAATAAGTTGCTATATGAAATGCAGATGCTTTCGATTTTCCTGATGAAGAAGGGAGAAGAAAAAAACCTGCTTTTTGATAATCTTCATGTAAAACCCATGCAATGGCCCAAAAGTGAGGGAATTGCCAAGTAAACTGAACGAAAAAAAGAATTCCAGGGACAAACCCAAATTCGTTTGTTGCTGCGATAGCTCCTAAAAGAGGAGGCACAGCCCCGGGAATTGCTCCGACGAATACCGCCCAGGCGGTCTTCTGTTTCATGGGTGTATATATAAAAACATAAATGAAGAAGGCACTAAATCCTAAAAAAGCACTATTTAGGTTGATAAGACACAATAAAAACTCACCAAGAACCAATGAAATCATACAAATAAGCAGCGCCTCTTGCTTACTCATCCAACCCATGGGTAACGGCCGTTTTGCCGTTCGAGCCATTTTTTTATCAATTTCCCTTTCCCATATTTGATTGGCGCCATTTGAGGCAGCGGTGACGAGTGTGCCTCCAATCATCAATAAAGTAATTTCTTTAAGGTCATGTCCTCCGGCAAATAAGTAGCCTGAGAGGGCAGAAATAATTACCAAAAACGAGAGACGAAACTTAGTAAAAACCAAATAGATTTTTAGAGTTGACGGCTTTTTAATTAATTCATCCATTGGGCACAAAATTAATAATTTTTAAGTGATAGTATCTAATACTTAAAAGTGGAATTAAAACATTAGAGTAAATTCATTGTTTAGTTTTTAATAATATATTATTTTTGTTCCAACAAGTATGGTTAAAAATTACACTTCCGGCCCTTTTTTAAGTCAAATAGTAAATCCTGGTGATTTAAGATCGAAATTCTCGACCGATGATTTAATTCAGGTTTCTGACGAATTACGTCAATATATTGTTGATGTAATTTCGGAGATTGGAAATAGTCATTTTGGTGCAAGCCTTGGTGTAGTTGAATTAACCGTTGCCTTACATTATGTTTTTAATACACCTGAAGACCAATTGGTTTGGGATGTTGGACACCAAGCATATGGGCATAAAATATTAACGGGTCGACGAGAAAATTTTCATACCAACCGACTAAAAGATGGAATTTCGGGCTTTCCAAAGAGGTCAGAAAGTGAGTATGATACCTTTGGTGTTGGACATTCCTCCACTTCAATTTCAGCTGCTTTAGGAATGGCAGTTGCCAATCGTTTAAAGGGACAATTAAATACACAGCACATTGCGGTTATTGGAGACGGAGCAATGACAGCAGGATTAGCATTTGAAGGATTGAATAATGCGGGCTTTGAAAAAGACACTAATTTATTGGTGATTTTGAATGATAATTGTATGTCGATTGATCCAAATGTTGGTGCCTTAAAGGAATATTTAACTGATATAACTACATCACATACTTATAATAAAGTAAAAGAGGAGGTTTGGAAGTTATTAGGTAAAATATCCACATTTGGGCCTGATGCCCAATCTATCGCATCAAAAGTATCAAGTGCTTTAAAAGGAAGTCTATTAAAACAAAGCAATTTATTCGAGGCATTAAATTTCAGGTATTTTGGCCCGGTTGATGGGCATGATGTAATTGGTTTGGCGAAAGTTTTAGAAGATTTAAAAGACATACCAGGACCCAAAATTTTACATTGTATTACAAGAAAAGGAGCCGGGTATAAATATTCTGAAGAAGGCAATCCAACTAAATGGCATGCACCTGGAATTTTTAATAAAGAAACGGGTGAAATAGTAAAAATAATACCAAAGTCACCCGAAGCCCCGAAATACCAAGATGTATTTGGGCACACAATTGTTGAATTAGCAGAAGAAAACGCAAAAATTGTAGGGGTAACGCCCGCGATGCCCTCTGGCTCGTCATTAAATATTATGATGAAAGCTATGCCAGAAAGAAGTTTTGATGTTGGTATTGCGGAACAACACGCTGTTACATTTAGTGCTGGTATGGCTACACAAGGTCTTGTTCCCTTCTGTAACATTTATTCGTCATTTATGCAAAGGGCCTATGATCAAGTAATTCATGATGTCGCAATTCAAAATCTGAATGTTGTTTTTTGCCTAGACCGTGGCGGATTAGTTGGAGCAGATGGAGCAACACATCATGGAGCATATGATTTAGCTTATATGCGTTGTATTCCCAATATGGTGGTGTCAGCTCCAATGAATGAAGAAGAATTAAGGAACTTAATGTACTCTGCCCAACTCGAAGATAGGGGCCCCTATTCTATTCGCTATCCTAGAGGAAATGGTGTGATGTTGGATTGGAAAACACCCTTTAAAGAAATTAAAACGGGGAAAGGAAGAAAGGTAACCAACGGGGAAGACATTGCCCTACTTTCAATTGGTCACCCTGGAAATTTTGCGCAAGAAGCAATTGCTAAAATGAGCGATTCCGGGATTTCTATTGCCCATTACGATATGCGCTTTGCAAAGCCTGTAGATGAATTGTTACTTCATGAAATTTTCAGCAAGTTTAAAAAAGTCATAACCATAGAAGATGGTTGTATTATGGGTGGTTTTGGTTCAGCAATTATTGAATTTATGGTAGATCAAAAGTATCAATCAGAAGTTGTACGACTTGGCATTCCAGATGAATACATTCATCATGGTACACAAGAAGAATTATGGGATGAATGTGGATTTGATGTAGCGGCCATTATAAAAACCATTGAGAAACTAGTTAGTATTGCGCAATCGTCTACTTCCTCATTTATCCAAGCTGGTTAATCTTACCTGTGCCTATACTAGTTTTTGACTACATATAGTTAGTATTGAGAACCAGTTTTTCGTCAAAATTTATTTTTAAAAAGAGCGGAGCAATTTTAATTATTGTATTTTCGACAATTATTTTAATTTAATAATTGTGAAAAAAACAAATTTCGGCGCTTTTGGTACGCTCATTACCATCTTTTTCTTTTGGGGCTTCGTTGCCGCTAGTAACGACATACTAATTCCGGTATTTAAAAAGGCACTAAGTCTAAGTCAATTTGAATCTCAATTGATTTCCTTAGCTTTTTATATTGCTTATACCGTTGGGTCCTTACTGTATTTTGGAATTTCTTCTTTAATGAAAAGAGATATTTTAAATGTTATCGGCTACAGAAATGGCTTGGCTTTAGGATTAATTATATCAGCTTTAGGGACGTTACTTTTCATTCCGGCTTCAAATAATGCCTCATTCCCCTTATTGATTTCAGGACTTTTTACCGTTGGATTAGGTTTTTCCTTACAACAAATTGCTGCAAATCCGTTGGCAATAAAAATGGGAGACCCTGCAAAAGGGAATATGCGACTGAGTTTGGCGGGGGGGATTAACAATGTCGGAACGACTATTGGCCCCGTAATTGTTTCATTCGCGATTTTTGGAGGCTTGTCTTCAGGGGAAACCACCTTAAACTTACAGGCTGTTCAAACGCCATATCTTTATCTCGGTCTTGCATTTGTAATTGCTGCCATTTTTTTCAAATTCTCATCTGTTCCAGATAGAATGACAGAAGACGCAGAGATTAAAGGAGGTAATATAATGGCCACCTTAAAATATCCTCAAGTTATATTAGGGATGATCGCTATTTTTGTTTATGTGGGCGTTGAGGTTGCTACAGCCAGTAATCTACCAGAATTCATGAAACAGAAATTAGGAACAGAGGAAAGTGCTGTTGCTCCTTTTGTATCTTTGTTTTGGGCAAGTTTAATGATTGGTCGTTGGACTTCTGCTGCAGGAGCCTTTAATTTTTCAAATCAAATTAAATCAATACTTGGGTTTGTTTTGCCTTTTGCTGCATTTGGAATTTTTCTTTTCGTAAACTGGATTGCCGGGAATTCCATGGCGCAATTCTATCCTTATCTTAGTCTTGTAGTATTATTAATTATCGCGGATAAATTCAGCAAAGGAAATCCAGTTAATCAAATTATGATTTATTCCACCTTGGGTATTTTAGCTTTAATAGTTGGTATTTTTTCTTCGGGAATAATAAGTGTCTTTGCTTTTATTTCTGTTGGGTTATTTTGTAGCACTCTATGGCCTTGTATTTTTACACTTGGAATTGCCGGATTAGGCGATAAAACAAATACGGCATCTAGCTTATTAATTATGATGATTATGGGAGGCGGATTTATTTCTACTGCGCAAGGTGCACTTGCTAGTAACGATTTGTTGGGGATTCAACATTCCTATTGGGTAGGGGTGATTTGTTTTATGTATTTATTGTTCTTTGCCTGGAGTGTAAGAAAAACGTTAATAAATCAAGGGATTACAGACTTCTCTACCAAGGAAGGGTCACATTAAGAAAATTATTAAAAAGTGAGTTTATGTATCGAATAAATTTTAGCGATTTTTTCACCTCTGCTTTTTCTGTTGATTGCATGTTATTTGGTTATTCTCAAGGACAGATAAAAGCGTTGCTAATAAAACGGGCAATGGAACCATATAATAATTTTTGGGCTATACCTGGAGACTTGGTATATCCTGATGAGGACCTTGATGAGGCGGCAAATAGGATATTAAAAGACCTCACCGGTTTATCTGATGTTGGTTTACATCAGGCCCAATCATTTGGCCACCCTAAGCGCCATCCTCAAGGACGAGTTGTCACTGTTTCTTACTTTGCAATGGTTCGAATAGAGGATTTTAATGCAAAAGCATCTTCCTGGGCAGATGAAATTTCTTGGGTTCCCATTCATGATATTCCAGTTTTGGCATTTGATCACAACTTGATTATGGCCACAACAATTGAACTGCTTAAGCAAAAATTGCGCGTGGAACCCATCTGTTTTGATATGTTGCCGGATCGGTTTACCTTAAGTGAATTCCAACAGCTTTATGAATACGCCTTTAATCAGTCATTAGACAAAGCGAATTTTAGAAAAAAAATAAAGCATATTCCGCTTCTTGCGCATGATGAGAAACAAAAAATGGTAAAGCACCGCCCAGCAAAACTATTTTCCTTTGCTAAAGAAGATTATAAAACGAAGGTCGAAACCATTGATTATCAGTTTAAAATGTAGGCGTATTTGTCTATTTATTAAAACTTATTGTCCCTTTTACTATAATTAAATTTTTAGTATATTTGCTAACTAAACCTTATCAAATGATTAAACATATACTACTGACGGTTATCGTGTTTCTCTCTGGAATCTATGCTTTTTCTCAAAACACTACAGTTTCTGGCGTAGTTCTAAATGAGCAAAACGAACAAATTCCTTTTGTTACAGTTGTTGAGAAGGGCCAAAAAAATGGTGTGGTAACCGATCTTAAGGGGAATTACAGCATAACACTAATCGATACAACCAAGGCAATTTTAATTTTTTCGTTTTCGGGCTATGCGAAAACCGAAATACCGGTTTACGGAAGAAAGATTGTGGATGTACTTATGTCTAATTTCATTACCAAAGATGTTGAGGAAGTGGTAGTGGTTGGTTATGGTTCTGCTAAAAGTAAAGAGTTAACTGGAGCCAGCACAAAAGTAGGGGGAGAGAACATTGAAAAGTTAAATATATCGCGCGTTGATCAAGCTTTGCAAGGCCAGGTTGCAGGAGTAAATATTTCTACAAACTCTGGTTCGCCCGGTGGCTCTGCAAATATTAGAATACGGGGAATCTCTACTTTCGGCGACAATGACCCCTTGATATTAGTTGACGGGATTGTTTATGACTCTGAGGGCTTAAATGCATTAAACCCATCGGATATAAAGTCGGTGAATGTATTGAAAGATGCGACGGCAGGAATCTATGGTGTGCGTGCTGCAAATGGCGTTATTATCGTTGAAACGAAAAATGGCAGTATGAATTCCAAGCCAAAATTTGAATACAATGCGTATTATGGGATTCAACAAACAGCTCGAAAGCTTGATCTACTAACTGCCCAAGAATATGCGGTAATAAAAAATGAAATGTTCGCAATGGGAGGACAAGCAATGCCTTTTGCCAACACAAATATTGGAATTGGCACGCCATGGCAAGATTCTGTATTTACTACTTCACCTGTTCAAAGTCATAATTTAAGTTTAAGTGGGGGGACATTAAATACCAAGTATTCTATTGGTTTAGGTTATTTTACCCAAGATGGAATCGTTGGTGGTTCCAAATCACATTTTTCTAGATATAATGCTCGACTTAATTTTAGTACCGATATGTCGGCAAAGCTAAAATTAAATTCAGTGCTTCTTTTCTCCAATGATTCAAGAAATACCTTACCTGAAAATGGTATTGGTTCGGTTTTGTACAATACTATAAATGCTTTTCCAAACGAACCGGTTTACACGCCTAATGGTCAATTTTCTTATCTTGAAGAAGTAAGCGACATCATTAACCCAATTGCACAAATTAAAAATCAATACAACTGGGGAACCGCTGCAAAATTCGTCGGGAAAGAAGAGTTCGTTTATGCCTTTAATGAAAACCTTTCTTTCACTAATCGATTCAATTATAATTATTCTATAATAAATTCAAAAGTATTCTCCCCCTTGGTTTGGTATGGTGACGGAAAATATGCTAATACTGCTATAAATGAATCATTAGAGTCGCCTACAGTTGAGATCGCAGACAGTGTGTTTATTGAGCGTGGCGCAGCGGTTTACGAAGAACGATCAAGCTATTTGGACTTATCCTATGAGAGTTTCTTAAATTATGACAAAACTTTTCAAGAAGTCCATACTATTAAAGGGACTGCAGGAATTTCCATTTTTCAACGGAAAGGCGAATCACTAAGCGGAACTGGCTATGGTATTCCGAATAACTCTTTAGACTATGCTGATATTTCAGCTAATACGGCACAAGGCGGTTTTTTAAATAATGTTGGTTCGTGGGAATTTAAAGAGCGTTTAATTTCTTCCTTTATGCGTTTGGAATACGCTTATGACTCCAAATACCTTTTCTCAACTATTTTAAGACGAGATGGGTCTAGTAAATTTGGTCCGAATAGCCGTTATGGCTTTTTCCCGACTTTTTCTGGTGGATGGCTCCTCTCAGAGGAAAAGTTTTATAACCTAAAGTTTATTAACTTTTTGAAGTTTAGGGCTAGCTTCGGTGTTTCGGGGAATGATCAGATTCCGAACTTTGCTTACCGAGGATTGTTAAACGGAGAAGGGGTGTATGTTTTTAATGATGTAATTACTCCCGGCGTTGCAATTGGAAGGCCCTCAAATCCAGATTTGAAATGGGAAACAACCAGACAGTTTAACATTGGTGCAGATATGACATTTTGGAATAAATTAGATTTCACGACAAATTATTTTATTAAGAACACCTTCGATTTACTCTTTCAGCCCGAAGTAACAGCGGTTTTAGGCTCCTACGGCCCAGGTGGATATCCACCAATAATAAATGCTGGAAATGTATCTAATAAAGGAGTCGAATTGGAATTGGCCTACAAAACGCAGCGTAAAAAACCATTCACGGCTGATTTAAACATAAACTTCACGAAAATTTCAAATAAAGTTACAGCCGTTCCAGCAGGAGTTGATTACATTCCTGGTGCGCAATTTGGCGTAGGAGGAGATGTAGCCACACGGTTTCAAACAGGATATGAAATTGGCTATTTTTTCGGCTACGAAACGGCGGGGATTTTTCAAACGCAAGAAGAAATTGATAATGCGGCGGTTGTACAGGATGGCGCTCAGCCAGGGGATTTAATTTTTGTTGATCAAAATGGTGATGGCGTAGTAAATTTTAATGGCGATTTGGATAAAACGTATTTGGGTTCGCCAATTCCTGATTTTACCATGGGCTTTGCATTTAATTTGAAATACAAAGGGTTTGATCTCTCAGGAAGTCTTTATGCAGCTATCGGTCAGGAAATTATAAGAAACTATGAACGTCAACAACCTTATGCCAATCAGTTAGGTTATGTGGTAGATCGTTGGACAGGACCAGGATCGACCAATGAGCACCCAAGAGTAACTACTGGTCAGACTAGAAACAATGTCTTTTCATCCTATTTTGTTGAAGATGGATCCTTTGCTCGTTTAAAAAACATCCAATTAGGCTATTCAGTTCCCACTCAAAAATTAAAACGATTGAAAACAGATTCTTTCCGAATTTATTTAGCAGTAAACAATTTATTTACCCTAACGAAGTACCAAGGTTTTGATCCAGATATTGGTTCGCCAGGGGTGTTGGCTGCAGGTGTAGATTATGGATTTTATCCGCAAGCAAAAACATATATGGTTGGTGTTCAACTTAAATTTTAATTTATGAAGTTATTTAAAGTTAGTTTATTAAGTGTTTTTCTTCTTGTTTTGACTGCCGGATGTGATAAATTTCTTAACATAGATCCTCCCTACACCCAGGATGTAGAAAACTTTTTTGAAACAAAAGAGGATTATGAGCGCGCTTTAACTGGCGCATATGATTTACTTCAGGGTTCGTTCATGTCATTTTGGATTGGTGAAATAGCCTCTGATAATTCAATTGCTGGTGGAGAAAGTGTAAATGATTCTCAAGGTTTACATCAAATTGATGACATGACCCACGGTGGCGTAAACAATGAGCTACGAAATGTACTTAGATGGAATTATGCTGGGATCACCCGCGCGAATTATCTGTTAGAAAACAAGGATAAAATTGATTTTCAAGGGAAAGAACATATCATTGCTGAAGCGAGATTCCTACGAGCATATTATTATTTCGAACTGGTAAAGTTTTTCGGGGACATTCCGCTAATTATTGATAAAAGAATTGGCATTGAAGAGGCGATGCAATTGCCAAGAACTCCTAAAGCAGAAGTTTATGCTCAAATAGAAGAGGATTTAACCTATGCTGCATCTATTTTAAATCCGGTTGCAAGTCAAAAAGGCCGCGCAACAAAAGGAGCTGCATTGGCATTTTTAGGAAAGGCTTATTTATATCAAAATAAATTTGCGCAAGCAGCCTCCACTTTTGATGAAGTAATAGCTATGGGCATGTATAGTCTTATTCCTGATTACAATCAATTATTTTCTGTTAGTAATGAAAACAATAGCGAAACAGTTTTTGATGTTCAATATTCTGGTTTAGAAGGTGGATCTTATGGCTGCTATATTTGTTTAGAGGGAAATGCTGCGGTTGGTTTCCAGGGTATACGTCAATATAATGGACCTGTTTACGGTGATGGAAATAGTTACAACTTGCCTACGCAAGCGCTTTATGATGCTTTCTCTTCACTTGATCTTCGTAGAGGAGCGACAATTTTAGATATTGATGCTTTTATAGCGACACAGCCAAACCCATCCTCGATTTCTTATGCTATTGGCGCAGGGGGACATACAGGTTTTTACAATAATAAGTATATAAAAAGGCAAGGTGAAATTGGATTGCCAGACAATGATTTAACTAGTCCTGTGAATTATCGAGTAATTCGTTATGCAGATGTTCTATTAATGGCAGCTGAAGCACATTACCAGAGTGGAAATACTGCTACGGCACAGTCCTTAGTTACTCAAATACGCCAACGTGTTGGTATTCAACCAATCCCTGTTAATTCAATCGATGTAATTTATAGGGAAAGAAGGTATGAATTATCCGGTGAAGGACATCGGTTTTTTGATTTAGTGAGAACAGGAAAAGCAGCGGATTTTATACCTGGATTTGTGGTAGGAAAGCATGAATTGTTTCCAATACCGCAGGTGGAAATTGACTTAGTAGGAGGCAATTGGTCTCAAAATAATGGATATTAAATTAATATAGATGAAAAATACTCTTTTTTTAATAGCAAGTGTCTCAACGCTCTTTATTGGGTGTAAAAAAGATAATCCACAATTAGGAAATCCACCTACTTTAGCAGAGGCATCGTTTACCTATAGCGTTTCTTCAACAAGTGCAAATGTTCTTAATTTAACGGCCAATAGCCAGAATTACCAATGTTTGTGGGATTTCGGTAACGGGGTAAAAGCTCAAGGGGCAACAGCAATAGCCTCTTATCCATACGCAGGAACGTATACTATAAAGCTAACAGTTTTTAATAATGGAGGTAGTAAAAGCACTACCCAAGATGTTGTAATAGCTCAAACAGACTTATCTCTCCTTAACAACCCAATATTTACCAAGTTAACAGGGGGTGCAATTGGTCCTGGATTTAAAACGTGGGTGATTGATTCTACCCAAACAGGGCATATGGGCGTAGGGCCAGACCCAGAAAGTGCCTTAGGAGCTGTTCCTGAGTGGTGGGCTGCAGGTCCTTTGGATAAAGCAGGGGTAGGACTTTACAACGACAAATATATTTTTACATTGAACGGTTTTAAGTTTGATATGATTACCAATGGTGACGTTTATGTGCATAACTCCTTGTCCGGCAGCTTTCCAGGGTCCTTTCAAAACCTAGGCGATTTTACAGCCCCATATGGAGATCAATTAGATAAAACTTGGCTGTTAACTGAAGGTGCCTCACCTACGATTACTGTTTCAAATGGATCCTTTTTAGGATTCTACACAGGGGTATTAACTTACCGGATATTAGATTTAACTGATTCAACCATGCAACTACAGTATGGACACCATGCTGGTGGGTTGAAGTGGTACTTGAAATTAAAAACAGAATAACTAACTTTAAAAAGATGAATATTAATTACTTAATGATTATTTTCTTTGCGGGAATTACCTCCTGTAAAAAACCAGTTGCACCTGTTATAGTTTTACCCAATAACCTTGTAACAACCATCACATTTTCTAATGCTACAGTAAACGTATCGGCTCAGGCTGAAAACGCAAATTTTTATACTATAACATTTTACCATGGGAATGATTCAACAGTGGTGGAATCTCAAGCAGGTACCGCTACACACGTGTTTACAGTATCGGGGACATATACCATTAAAACTAAGGCTCACGCTACTTATGCTGATTACATATCAAAAACGGATTTAGTACAAGTGACTGTCTCTAATGGACAAGGCGGTCAGCCTTCTTCGGGTTATTCAAGTCCGCTGACGTATCCAAATTATACATTAGTGTGGCAAGATGAATTTAATGGGGCCGCCTTGTCAACTGATTGGACCTATGATATTGGTAACGGCTCGTGGGGTTGGGGGAATAATGAATTGCAATATTATACTGATCAGAATGCGATCGTTGCCAATGGAGTACTAGAAATTACGGCCAAACAAGAACAGTTCAATGGACAGGCATATACTTCATCAAGAATTAAAACCCAAGGCTTGAAATCTTGGAAATACGGTCGAGTTGATATTCGCGCAGCCCTTCCGTATGGTCAAGGGATGTGGCCGGCTTTGTGGATGTTGGGGGATAATATAACCACTGTTGGTTGGCCTTCTTGTGGTGAAATTGATATTATGGAAATGAAAGGTGGTGCAGGTGCCAATGATAGAACCACTTTTGGAACAGTACACTGGCAAGATAATGGTACTCATGCCCAATACGGTGGTACTACAACCTTAGCTAGTGGAAAATTTACGGATGAATTTCACGTTTTTTCAATTGTTTGGGATCACTCGGGTATTCATTGGCTGTTGGACAATTTGGAATTTAAGTCTGTTAGTACAACACCTGCAGAACTTAGCGAATTTCAGGAAAAATTCTTTTTAATTTTTAACGTGGCCGTCGGGGGCAATTTCTCAGGAAATCCTGATGCAACTACGGTCTTGCCTCAATCTATGTACGTGGATTATGTAAGAGTTTTTCAATAAGAATTGAAAATAAATTCAAAGAATAATTTGATTAGTATGAAAGTTATTACGATCGTTTTAGGGGCTTGTCTTTGCGTTTTTGTATCGTGTAAAAGTGCTAATGAAGTGGTTCAGCAGGCTAATGTTCAGGCTTCTTTCTCGCTTCCTACTGAAGAAGAACAGGAAATTAACAGCTTGATTGCTAAGATGAGTTTAGCTGAAAAGGTCGGTCAGACCTGTCAAATTACACTTGATGTCTTGCTGAAAACAAATTCCGATGGATCGGCAAGAACGATAGCGGAAATTGATGAAGAAAAGTTAAAAGAGGCCATTGAGGTGTATAAAGTGGGTTCCGTCTTAAATGTGGGAAGCCACACCTTAGGTCTTACAGAATGGGAAGGTATTCTGAAGGCTGTACATCGAAATTATCAGCAAGGCCTTTCGAGAGTTCCGGTTATTTATGGTGTAGATGCTATTCACGGGGTAAACTATACGGTTGGTGGTACATTATTTCCCCAAGAAATAGGATTGGCTGCAACATGGAATCCTCTATTGGCTAGTAGTTTTGGGGAAATCACGGCCTATGAATTGCGCGCTTCAGGTATTCCTTGGAATTTTTCTCCCGTTTTGGATTTAGCACGTCAACCTCTATGGTCGAGAACATTTGAAACACTTGGCGAAGATCCTTATTTAGCCTCACAAATGGGAGCGGCAATAGTGACCGGTTACCAAGGAAAAGGGGGAATAGACGCCTATCATGTTGCGGCGTGTATGAAACATTTTGTCGGATATTCTGCAACTACCAGTGGCAGAGATCGAACACCTGCCTGGATTCCTCAAAAATACATGACTGAATTGTACTTGCCATCGTTTAAAAAAGCAGTAGAGGCTGGTGCCCTAACTGTGATGATTAATAGTGGTGTAGTAAATGGCATTCCGGGGCACATGAATTACGATTTAATCACCAAAACATTGAAACAAGATTGGGGATTTCAAGGTTTTGCAGTTTCCGATTGGGAGGATTTTATTATGCTTCATACGGTTCATAGGACAGCTCCTACGCTTGCTGATGCCTACATACAATCGTTTAACGCCGGTGTTGACATGAGCATGGTTCCACTCAGCCCACAGTATAAGGAATATTGTAAACTCATGATGGAAGCTGTTCAAGCTGGAAAAATTACGGTGGAGCGCTTAGATGATGCCGTGCGAAGAATTTTACGCGTTAAAATGAAACTGGATCTTTTTAAGCATCCAATTCCAACTTTCTCGATGTATCCCGATTTCGGATCAACCAAATTTAAAATTATAGCTAAACAAGCGGCAACAGAATCAATAACCTTATTGAAAAACAATCAAGGCACGCTTCCTTTAAACACAAAACAAAAAGTAATGATTGCTGGTCCTACTGCGGATAATTTAATTTTTCTAAATGGGGCTTGGACACATACTTGGCAAGGAGTCGATAAACAATACAATACCAAGGGCTGCTTAAGCATCAGAGAAGCGGTTGAACAAAAATTAGGGAAAGAAAATTGTCTTTATGCAGCTGGAGCATCGCTTGCCCTTGACGAAAACGGCTTTGAAAAAACAGTTTATACCGACTTAAAAGAATATAATTCAATGCTCGATAAAGCAGATATTCTTGTTCTTTGTTTAGGAGAACTGCCCGCTACGGAAAAACCTGGGGATATTCTTAGTTTAAATTTAGATCCGCAACAGCGTGAACTTGCGAAGCTGGCCTATGCAAAAAATAAAAAGGTTGTACTTGTTCTTTTAGAAGGAAGACCGAGAATCATTCATGATATTGTAGATAGCGCGGCGGCCATTATTCAATGTTATCTACCTGGAGATTATGGTGCAGAAGCCTTAATTAATTTGATGTATGGCGAAGCGAATTTTAGTGGCCGGCTTCCTTATACGTATCCTAAATATGACGGCGTAATTGAATTTTATGACCATCCGAGAAGTGTAGACCGATCAAAGAATGGCCCTTTTGATGCGTATGATCCCGAATGGGATTTTGGATTTGGCTTGTCTTATTCAAAAGTTACTTACTCTAAGCTAACGTTGAACAATTCCACGATGCATAAAAATGATAGCCTTAGGGTGTCTGTTTTTATCCAAAACGAAAGTAATCAGAAAACAGATGAGGTGGTACAATTGTATCTTAGTGACCAATATGCCAGCTTTGTACCTACCGGCAAAAGTCTAAAACGTTTTGAGAAAGTTTCCCTTAAAGCAAATGAGCGCAAAGAGCTTGTTTTTTACCTTTACCCCGAAGATCTAAAATTTGCTGATCACGCTGGAAATGATATGCTTGAACAAGGAGATTACACCCTTTCAATTGGCAACCAGCTACTTGATTTCAAATTCTTAATCACTAATTAATAGTTTTTTAAGCAATTAATTTAAAAAAATAATCACTTATTGTATTTCTTACTATATTTGTATATGAACTTTATTAAATTTATATTGTTATTCAATTAACTTAAATTATTTTACTATGAAAAAACTATTACTATTTTTAGCATTCCCAATTTTAGGTGTATCTGCCCAAATTGAGGGAACCTGGAAACTGGCAGGTCAGGCAGGTGCCTTAGCTGTTGGTCCAGCATTGAATAATCTAACTTGGTTTTCAAGTTCTTTAGGTGACGTTACCACGAGAGCTTGTTTGTTCGACGATTCTATTAAGTTTGCTCCTGGAGGTGCTATGACACATTACATGGACGGAAGCACTTGGTTGGAGGGCTGGCAAGGCGCTCCTGAAGGTTGCGGTACGCCTATCGCTCCTCATACTGGCGGTGCAGCAACTTATACATATGATGCTATGTTGGGAACCCTAACCGTTAATGGTTTAGGCGCTCATATTGGATTGGCTAAAGTAAATAATACGGGAGAATTAGCAAGTCCTGCTGGAGCTGTTTCCACTATTACCTACAACGTCGTTTTCTCTAACGGAGGAAATACCATGACTGCTCAAATTAATTTTGGTCCAGGATGGTGGCAGTTTGTTTATCAAAAAACAGTAGTGATTAACCCACCAACGCCAAATGTTACTTTTAAGGTTGATATGAGTCAATACGCTGGTCCTGCTTATACAGGTGTTTTTGTAAATGGTACATTCAATAATTGGTGTGGGTCATGTATCCAATGTCAGATGCAAATATGGATGGTGTATGGGAAGTCACAGTTCCAATTGGTGCTGGTCCTATTGCATACAAGTTTACACTTGATGGTTGGAATGCTGAGGAGACGTTTGTTGGTGGTGAGTCTTGTACAGTTACTGCCGGCGGATTTACAAATCGTTCGTACACTGTTACTGGCGATGCTACTTTAGTCACTGTTTGTTATAACAGTTGTACAGCTTGTGCTAGCAATGTTACTTTCAAAGTAGACATGGCTAATTATGTTGGTCTGCCTTACACAGGTGTTTTCATAAATGGAACATTTAACAATTGGTGTGGAGCGTGTGCACCAATGACAGACGCAAACATGGATGGTATTTGGGAAATAACTGTTCCTTTACCAAATGGTTCAATCGAATATAAGTTCACCCTAGATGGTTGGAATGGTCAAGAGCAATTTGTTGGTGGTGAGCCATGTACAGTAACTAATGGAGGTTTTACGAATCGTTCATATACTGTTGCTGGAATAGCTGATTTAGGCGTTGTATGTTATAATACTTGCGCTGCTTGTGTTTCTGGTATCGAAGATATATCAAACCAGGTGGTATCGGTTTATCCAAATCCATCTAATGGAACCTTGACTGTTGTATCTAATTCATCAGCAATCTTGAGCAACATTACAAACATTATGGGTGAGACAGTCATGTCATTAAAAGGCAATGAAAGTAGCATCAACATAGCGAGCTTAGGAGCTGGTATTTATTTCTTGAACTTCACTGTGAAAGGAGAGAACCAAACAATCAGAATAGTTAGAAATTAAGGGTATCAATACCTAGTTAAAGGGGCGATTTTTCGCCCCTTTTTTTTGTTAATAAAATTGGTAATTCAGTTAAATGAATATTTTTATTTATCTTGTCAGTATATATTAGGATGCCTGCACCACAAGACCAGTCGAAGAACCCTTTGCATGGGATAACGCTCGAGAAAATGCTCACTGAACTCCATGAAAAATTTGGTTGGGAGAAGCTCGCTTATTTTATTCCCATAAATTGTTTTAGTCACGAGCCAAGTGTAAAATCAAGTTTAAAATTTTTGAGACGCATGCCTTGGGCTAGGGCTAAGGTCGAAAAGCTGTACCTTGATAGAATTGTAAGTGAAAAACTCAATGGCTTCGATTAATTTTTATGGAAGACTAGATTTAGTGTTCTCCTAGACCTTTCCTTAATGATCACTTTATCTTTTGTACTTTTGCACTATGGATTACGATATTGAATTACGCTTTCAGGCATTAACTAAACACCTAGAAATAACTTTTGGAGGTGGGATGGATGTCCAGGCAATCTTATTTTTGATTGGGGTGAATGAATTAGGGCAAGGTCACAAAAATTATTCAAAAGCGGAAAAAACAGATTTACTTCATATAGCCATTTGCACTTTATTAGAGCCATATGGCTATTACCAATTTGAAGGGCGTGACAAAGAAAATTGGCCACATTTTAAGGTGTTAAAAGCGATTCCTGCTATTACCGACAGGGAACAACAGCACCTTATTAAAGAAGCGATGATAGATTATTTTGTTGCCAATGAGTATTATTTGGAGGAGAAACCGCTTAATTAGTCTTGCTATCTAGGTTTTGGCCCAATATATTCAAAACATGGATTTAAGCCGACAAAACACCTTTCTTTGAGGACAAAATTATAGGCCCTTTTTGATGTTTCTTTCTTAACTTCAAAATCATAATCTAGTTGTTCTTTCCAAATCGCAATTTTTTTCTCACCGGCATAGCGATAATTTATGGTGTCTGATACGGAATAATAATTTTTTAAGGTTTCTGTTGACCAAGATTTTTCTACTTGCTGTAATACATAACGCCCCTCTTTCAATACACCAAAATAATTCCCATTACTATCAAGTTTAATGTTTTTTACCGCTTTTTTTTGATTATTTGATAAGTCAAAAACAATAAAAACGCTATTCGAAGCAGCCATCACGACGCCCTTTTCTTGCTCTTCTGTAGGTCTTGCTCCTCCGCAATATGGCTTATAAATATCACCGTGTAGCTGTATGTGATAGGATTGGCAACTTGCGATAAAATATACACTCATAAAAAACACGAATAGGTTTTGAATCTTCATAAGCGCTCTATTTTTTGATGGGTGATTTCTCGAGCGCTTAGGTCTACGCGTACGTAATCATCGTATTTTGGGGTAAGAGTATTTGTCATTTCCTCTACAACGTGTTCATTTAACTCGGAAATAGCTAAAAATGAAATTTTGTTTTCTAAAAATGCCGCGACAGCCACTTCATTTGCTGCGTTCAATGCACAGGCGGCGGTACCTTTCATTTCCATCACTCGGTAGGCTAAATCTAAATTTTTAAAGACATTTCTATCCGCTTGTTCAAAAGTTAGATTGGGATAATCCATGAAATTAAAACGAGGAAAATCTGTTTTTAAACGTTGGGGATAGGTAAGGGCAAATTGGATGGGCAATTTCATGTCAGGCAAGCCCATTTGAGCCTTCATGCTACCGTCTTCAAATTGAACAAGGGAATGAACGATTGATTGTGGGTGTACAATTACATCTATTTGATGGCTTTGTAAATTAAATAACCATTTGGCCTCAATCACTTCTAATCCTTTATTCATCAAAGAAGCAGAATCGATGGTTATTTTTGCTCCCATCGACCAATTCGGATGTTTTAATGCTTGTTCTAAGGTTACTTTTGATAGTTGATCGATAGAATATCCTCGAAATGGTCCTCCGGATGCCGTTAGGTAAATTTTCTCAATTGGGTTATGAAACTCACCAACTAAACACTGAAAAATAGCTGAATGTTCCGAATCTACAGGAAAGATGGGCACTCCATTTTCTTTTGCCAGTTGCGTTATTAATTCACCTGCAACCACCAATGTTTCTTTATTGGCTAAGGCAATAGATTTCTTTGCGTTAATAGCTGATATGGTTGGTCGTAAGCCCGCATAGCCAACCAAGGCGGTCAGTACAATATCAACGTCTGTAGACTCAACCACTTGGCACAGCGCGTCCTCTCCAGCATAAACATGTATGTCTTCATTCCACAAGGCCTCTTTTAACTTTTTATAATGACTTTCATTTGAAATAACCACTGTGTTGGGATGAAACTTTAGCGCCTGTTCTATCAGTAAATCAACATTGTTATTAGCCGTGATTACTTGTAAATCAAAATAGTCTGGATAAGCTTCAATTACTTCTAATGTCTGCGTCCCAATGGACCCTGTGGAGCCTAGAATGGCAATTCCCTTCTTCTTATTCATTTGTCAAAATTAACTAATTCAATGTGTTTTTCTATCATTTTATTTAATTTCCAGTGCTTGTAAATGAAGCTATTCCTTAAGCCAAAACACCCGCCACTTAGCGTAAATTTTGATTTTGTAAGAACCCCTCCTTGAACAGGAAGCTTTATCCAACTTTTAGTATATTGAATCACTTGATTAGCCTCAACATATTTCCTTCGATAATCATAACTGGGTTTATTAAAAGCAAAAGCAAGAATGAAAATAAAGTTAATAAAACCGTGTTTTTCATTGCAATAATTTAATGAGCTTCCAACCAATTTTGGGCAAGTTTTAATTCTACTTCCATCGGAACGATTAGGTCAATCGCATTTTCCATCGCTGATTTCACCAGTAATTGCATCATTATTTCTTCGGACACATGCACGTCAAAAACCAATTCATCGTGCACTTGAAGAATCATTTTAGACTTAACATTCTCTGATTTCATAGCTTTATGAACAGCAATCATTGCCATTTTAATAATGTCAGCGGCAGACCCTTGAATTGGTGCATTGACCGCATTTCTTTCTGCAAACCCTCGGACAATTGCATTGGTAGAATTAATGTCTGGCAAATACCTTCTGCGCTTCATTATAGTTTCAACATAGCCGAGCTCCCTAGCATCTGAAACCACTTTTTCCATGTAGGTTTTAATCGTTTTAAATTGCTCAAAATAACTATCAATAATAGTTTTCGCTTCTGTTCTAGAAATAGAAAGGTTTTGTGCCAGTCCAAAAGCGGATTGTCCATAAATAATCCCAAAATTTACTGCTTTGGCGGCGCTACGCTGATCTCTTGTCACCTCTGCTAAAGGGGTTTTAAACACATTGGAAGCCGTGGCGGTGTGAATGTCGAGGCCCGCTTTAAAAGCTAAAATCATTGTTTCGTCCTCACTTAGAGCAGCAATAATTCTTAATTCTATTTGAGAATAATCAACGGCCATTAGTTTAAATTCGGCATCCCTTGCAACAAATGTCCGTCTAATTTCCCGTCCTTTTGCTGAACGAACAGGTATGTTCTGAAGGTTTGGATTGTTTGAACTAAGCCTACCTGTTGCGGTTACGGTCTGCATAAAGTTGGTGTGAATCCTCCCATCAACAGGATCACAAAGCATTGGTAATGGGTCAACATAGGTTGATTTTAATTTACGAAGCTGACGGTATTCCAATATTTTGGGTATGATTGGGTGGTCTTTTTCGTGCTTTTGTAAAACATCTTCGCCCGTAGCATACTGCCCAGTTTTCGTCTTTTTTGCTTTTGAAGAAATTTTTAAGTGTTCAAAAAGCACCTCGCCTAATTGTTTTGGAGAATCAAGATTAAAATCCAACCCAGCATCATTTTTAATTTCTTTTTCAAGCTCAATTAAAATAAGGTCTAATTCTTTAGAATAACTATTTAGCGCTGGCACATCAATTGTAATCCCTTCAAATTCCATGTCTTTTAGTACTTCAACTAAGGGCATTTCCATTTTATAGAACAAATCAGCTAAATGTGGCTTTTGAATTTGAGGTTCCAACACCTGTTTTAATTGCAAGGTAATATCGGCATCTTCGCAGGCATAATCAGAAATTTCTTCCTGTTTCATGTCGCCCATATTCCCCTGTCCTTTTCCTTTCTTTCCTATCAGCGTCTCTATGGAAATGGGTTGGTAATTCAGGTAGAAATTAGCAAGGAAATCCATGCTTTGTTTGGCTTCCGGATTAATTAAATAATGGGCAATCATGGTGTCGAAGGTCGGTCCTAGTACCTTTATACCATATCGTTGTAATACTTTTAAATCATATTTAATATTATGGCCAATTTTTTCGATTTCCAGGTTTTCAAAACAAGGCGTAAAAAAGGATACTATCTTTTTCGCTTCGTTAAAATCTTTAGGAACGGGCACATAGAAAGCTTCTCTTGCTTTATATGAGAAAGAAAAACCAACTAAATCCGCATGCAAGGCATCAATTCCTGTTGTTTCGGTATCAAAACACACCTGCGATTGCGTAAGTAAGAGGGCCAACAACTCGTTTCTTTCTTCTTGTGTATTAATAAAATGGTAACTAGGCTTCTCAGAAACAATCGTTTTGTAATTGGCCGTTTCAACGGGCTCCTGTTTTTCGATCATACTTTGCATACCAAACAAATCTAATTGTTCCGTCGTTCCATTTTTAGGATGCGCGAAATCCGTTTGCGTAACCTCTTCTTCACCAAGAATTCGCTTGGTTAAATTTCTAAATTCTAATTCTGTAAATACCTCTCTTACTTTTTCGGCATCGACATCGCACATGATGAGCTTCTCTTCATCGAATTCAACATCGATATCGGTGATAATTGTTGCCAGCATTTTTGAAACCAATCCTTGTTCAGCAAATTCAATAACGTTTTCCTGTTGTTTTCCTTTTAATTCTTGTGCGTTAGCAATCAAATTTTCAATAGAACCGTATTTTGCAATGAGAATTTTACTGGTTTTTTCACCAATACCAGGAATGCCAGGGATATTGTCTGCTGCATCACCCCACAAGCCTAAAATATCAATTACTTGTTCGGGCCGTTCCACTTCAAATTTTTCACAAACTTCTTTTACCCCTAATATTTCGGGTGGATTTCCTCCTCTACCGGGTTTGTAAATAAACGTCTTATCACTTACTAACTGGGCATAATCTTTATCAGGCGTCATCATGTAGGTAACAAATCCTTTTGTCTCGGCTATTTTAGCTAATGCGCCAATTAGATCATCTGCTTCGTACCCAGCAATTTCCAAAAGCGGAATATTAAATGCTTCAACGATTCGTTTTATTGGCTTAATCATGGACCGGATGTCTTCTGGCATTTCTTCTCGGTGTGCTTTATAAGCTTCAAATTGTTCTTGGCGATGGGTTGAGCCTCCTGGAGGATCAAAAACAACGGCAATATGCGTCGGTTTTTCAGTTTTGATGATATCAATTAAGACATTGGTAAAACCGAAAGCCGCCGAAGTGTTTTCTCCTTTTGAGTTGACCCGTGGATTTTTCACAAAGGCAAAATAGGCCCGATAGATTAATGCGTAGGCGTCTAATAAAAACAGTTTTTTTGGTGATTCAGCAGATAACATAGTTATGGACTTTTAAATAGGTTTTTAATAATGTTTTTACTTGAGATGCTTTTAGTGAACTGCACAGGAAATTTATGATTAATAAAAAAAACTCCGGCCTTTAACGGCCCTTTTATTTCCATGGAAATCGAATCGCGAAATGCCATGCCCATCATCTTTACCATTGTCCCAGGCTCCAAAACTAATGAGATAGGAACGGATAAATTATTATCTCGTTTTGATTTAATTTTTATTTTGTTGTCGAGAGATATTACCCCGAATTTTTTATTTTCAATGTAAATATCCAAGCTTGATTTTTTTATTTTAATCGCATACCAATTAGGATTAGAAATAATTCCATCAACATTAAAACGGATATTATTTCCATCCATTTCGGTTAATTTATATCCACTAAGCTCTTTAAATTCCGGTTCTTTATAAATAGAACAGGCACTTAGAATTAGCAGCAAAGCAAGGAAAAGCAATCGTTGTTTCATTTATTGATCAATTGATTAAAATAATAATAAAAATAGGGAATGGTCTCAATGCCTTTATAAAAATTAAACAGACCAAAATGTTCATTTGGCGAATGTATAGCGTCACTATCTAGCCCGAATCCCATAAGTACCGTTTTTAATCCAAGTTCCTTTTCGAACATAGCAACAATTGGAATGCTCCCACCACTTCTAACTGGGATAGGTTTTTTATTAAATGTCTTTTCATACGCTAAACTAGCTGCTTTATATCCAATTGAGTCAATTGGTGTCACAGCTGATTCTCCCCCATGATGAGGTTTAACAGTTACCTTAACACCTTTAGGGGCGATGGAAGCAAAATGCTTGGTGAATAAATCCGTTATTATTTCTGGCGCTTGATTAGGAACTAAACGCATGGAGATTTTAGCATTTGCCTTCGACGCAATAACCGTTTTCGCTCCTTCACCGATATATCCACCCCATATACCATTTACATCTAAGGTTGGTCGGATAGAACCCCGCTCCATCGTTGAGTATCCCTTTTCCCCAAATGTGTCTTCAATATCAAGTGCTGTACAATAATCCTTATGTGAGAATGGTGCCTTGGCCATTTCTTTTCTTTCTTCATCCGAAAGATTTATCACGGAATCATAAAATCCAGGGATCGTTATTTTTCCTTCTTCATCGTGTAATGACGCAATCATCTCTGAAAGTATATTGATTGGATTAGCCACGCAACCGCCATATAAACCGGAGTGCAAATCGCGGTTGGGCCCCACCACTTCAACTTCCACATAACTTAGTCCTCTCAACCCGGTTGTAATTGATGGAACATCGTTGGCCAGCATTCCTGTATCTGACACAATTATTATATCCGCCTTCAATTTCTCTTTGTTGTTTTTAATAAAAACACCAAGGTTTTCGCTGCCAATTTCTTCTTCTCCCTCTATCATGAATTTCACATTGCATGGTAACTCGCCTGTTTGCAACATGGCTTCAACCGCTTTTATGTGCATAAACATTTGTCCCTTGTCGTCGCATGCCCCACGTGCAAAGATCGCTCCTTGAGGATGTGTTTCGGTTTGTTTTATTTGAGGTTCAAAGGGAGGAGAAATCCATAGTTCTATTGGATCAGCTGGCTGCACATCATAATGACCATAAACCAATACGGTTGGTAATGAGGGGTTTATTATTTTTTCTCCATAAACAATTGGAAATCCTGCCGAAGGACAAATTTCCACCTTTTCAATGCCTATATTTTTCAAACTTAACGCAATCATTTCAGCACATTTGTTTACCTCATCTGTAAATTTAGGGTCTGCAGACACAGAAGGGATCTTAAGCAATAGGATTAATTCATCGAGGAATTTTTCTCGGTTTTTTTCAATAAACTTTTGACTTTGTAACATGATAGTAAAGATAAAGGTCAATAATGTCCCGAAAATACTATATTTTTGAATACTTTAGGCATGTAATTAGAGGAAATGCAACTAAAATAAACAAACACTAGTCTTAACAATTTTGTAATATAAAAAATCATTGCTAATGAAATCAATTTTTACATTTTTTTCCCTTCTATTCATTTTTTCTCAAGGCTTAACTCAGTCAATAGTTGTTACAAATACACAAACCCCACAACAATTAATTAATGGTGTATTATTGGGTTCTGGTGTTACAGCTTTTAACATTATGATAAATGGTAATTTAGGAGCTGCTAACACGCCTATTGGATCCGTGGGTTATTTCACCAATTCAAATCCAACTTTTCCAATTTCAAGTGGACTTGTATTAACGACTGGAAATGCTAGTGGTGCTATTGGACCTAATAACCAAACATCGGCCACCAATAATACCCCACCAACAGCTATCGTTTCTGGCGATCCACATTTAATTGACATTGCAAATGGATCAGTTACCAACGGCATCGTGCTAGAATTTGATTTCATCCCTTCAGGTGACACCTTGTTTTTTAATTATATGTTTGGTTCTGATGAATACCCAGAATTTTCGCCGTCTACTTTTAACGACGCCTTCGGTTTGTTTTTATGGGGGCCTGGAATTTCTGGGCCTCATGTGCTTGCTGGTTATCCTAGTGGAGGAGCAAATATTGCGGTTATTCCTGGAGGAATTCCTGTCACCATAAATAATGTAGGTGACCAATCAAATACTTCTTATTATGTTTTTAACGAAGCGTCCTCAACACCAACTTATGGCGATGCTATCCAATATGATGGAACAACCGTTTTATTAACAGCTTCTGCGGATGTACAATGCAATCAGCTTTATCATATTAAATTGGCTATTTCAAATGTGGGCGACCAAGCCTATGATTCCGGTGTTTTTTTAGAAGCCGGTAGTTTTAATTCGGATGCAGTAAACGTTTCCGTAGCTACAGTTTCTGGAGACACAACCATTGTGGAGGGTTGTACCTATGCGGACTTTATTTTTACTCGTCCCGATACCCAAATGAATGACACCTTAATAATTAATTATACAATAACAGGAACGGCAATACAAGGTGTTGATTATAATAATTTATTGTCTCCAATTGTGTTTTTACCTGGGGTAGACACCGTAATAATTAATCTTACTCCTACGCAAGATGGACTACTTGAAGGATTTGAATCGGTGATTATTTCTGTATACATTGTTAATCCATGTGGAGACACCATCTTTTCACAAGGCACAATTTATATAGGAGACGGCCCAATTATTAATATAACAGAAAGCGACCCAACGATACTTTGTGCTCAAGACAATTTATTAATAACAGCATCTGCAGCCGGTGGTTATGCGCCTTACACTTATACTTGGACGTCTATTTCTGGAACTCAGCTAAGTACCAATGACTCGTTATATTTGAATGTTACCCAAAATGGTATAACACAGTTTTTGATTACAGTCGTCGACAATTGTAATTTTTCGCATACAGATACTGCCACGGTAACCATGAATCAAACGATAGCGATTGATACCATTTACATTTTTCCGTCCAGTTGTCAACCAACAGGGGCGGTGTCAGTAGTGGCAATTGGCACAAGTGGAGTCCCTTCTTATACGTGGACTGGACCAGGTCCAAATGGTTTCATTGATGCTTCGGTTTGGCAAAACTTACCGTCTGGTTGGTATTTCATAACAGTAACGGACGATGTTTGTGAAGTTAGCGATAGTGCTTTTATTGATATATTAAACCCACCAATAGCCTCTTTTCAAGCGATTCCTACGACTGGCTGCGCCCCTTTAGATGTCGCAGTAATAAATAACAGTCAAAACGGAACAGCTTACAACTGGAATTTTGGAAATGGACAAACGAATAATGTAGTGGACCTAAACCCTCTTAACACTACGTATAGTCCCGCTTCCGCAGGTGTATTTACTATTCAGTTAATTGTTACTCAAGGCGCATTGTGTTCTGATACAGCATATTCTAACATTATAGTGGAAATCTGCGGTTGCAACGACTCTACTGCCTTAAATTTTAACAGCAACGCTACTCAAAATGATGGTTCATGTGTTTATCCTATCCCACCTAATCCAGAGGTGGAGGCTCCTAATGTCTTTACTCCTAATAATGACAATGATAACGATGAATTCTTTTTGACATCGAAAAACTTAGCTTCCCTAAACTTGGTAATTGTAAATCGTTGGGGAATTGTTGTCTTTGATAAATTAAGCATGGATTTAGTAAATGACAATCCTAGTTGGGATGGAAAGGTTGGACAAAACACGGCAAACGATGGCGTCTATTTTTATAAATATATCGCTGTTGGAATCAATGGACAAGAGTTGGTGGGCCACGGGTTTCTTCATTTGTATAATTAATGAATAAGTTGTAACTTCAAGAAAAGAAGTTATGACAAATGAAGCGTTGGGTCAATGGGGCGAAGAAACGGCCTGTAATTTATTGGCCTCAAAAGGATATAAAATTGAAGCAAGAAATTTTCGCTTTAACAAAAATGAAATAGACATTGTGTTAAGCAAGGACGCTTATTTTATTATTGCAGAAGTCAAAACACGTCAAACAGCAGAAATTGGGGAGCCTTGGAAAGCAGTAACAAGAAGTAAACAGCGCCAAATAATTAAAGTAGCAAATCATTACTTGCAATCTAAAAATATAGCATCTCATGTCCGTTTCGATGTGATTTCTATTGTCCACAATCAATACCACACAAAAATACAACACATTGAAGATGCTTTCAGCCCTATTGCTTAACGCACAATTAGCTGTACCTTTGTAAAAATCTGCTCGCGATGAACACACCTAAAACCTCTAAAAGAGGGGTAAAAAGAACGGAGAAGCCAACTCGTAAAACAACGGTAAAATCTAAGTCTGAAACAAGCCCCGACACAAAAGAAGTTACGGCTAGGGACAAAAGAAAATACATAGACTATAAAATAAAGGTCAAAAAAGGAGATCCTTTACCATCCTTTAATGAGGATGCTATTAGATTGAATAAATTTTTAGCAAATGCTGGTATTTGTTCTAGAAGAGAAGCGGATGTCCTCATTGCAACTGGTGTTGTAAGTATTAATGGGGTAACCATTACTGAATTAGGGTATAAAATTAAACCTACAGATAGTGTTCAATACGATGGGGAAACTATTAATGCGGAGAAAAAACGGTATGTATTATTAAATAAACCTAAGGGCTTTATTACTACCATGGATGACCCTCGAGGGCGTAAGACAGTCATGACGTTAGTGAGCAAGGCTTGTAAGGAAAGGATTTATCCAATTGGCCGTCTCGACCGGGAAACAACAGGATTATTGTTGTTTACCAATGATGGTGACATGGCTAAAAAGTTAACTCACCCGAGGTACCAGTCTAAAAAAATATACCATGTTGAACTCAATAAATCCGTTAATAAAGCAGATTTTGAAAAGCTTCTGAAGGGAGTTGATCTTGAAGATGGGCGTTCAAAAGTTGATCAAGTTTCTTTTGTTAGTGATGCATCTTCTAAAGAAGTTGGAGTAGAACTACAATCAGGAAAAAATCGGATCGTTAGGCGCTTGTTTGAGGCGCTTGGCTATGAAGTGTTGAAATTAGATCGCGTTCAGTTTTCAAGCTTAACGAAGAAAGATTTGCCAAGAGGCATGTATCGACATTTAACAGAACAAGAGGTTGCCTTTTTAAAAATGTCTAAGTCATGATAAAAGTCGTTTTCATTTTTATAGGCGCTGTCATTTTTGTTTCCTGTAATTTTAAGGGGCAAACAACAAGTTCTCATCCTAATGCGGCTTATTTCTATCCTATTGACTCCATTCCTAAAATTTACCTATATCGTGACGTAGCCAATGGATTAGACGAAGAATTCCATCGTGTATATTCCCTTGGTGACAAAGCCGGGGAGCATATTATCGTGGAGAGGTATTCATCTGATGGACGGATCCTTGAGGCACTTAATTATAATGTGGATTCATTGGATTTACAAGATCATATGGTGGTAAATTTTAAGCAAGAAAAGACAAAAGCACAGGTATATAAAAACAAGCTATTTCCACTAAATAAAAATAACCAAACATGGTTTGCCACCAAGTTTCAGGGAATAAACGATTCGACATTATTCTTCCGTGAGGTAAAACGTAACTTAGTTAATACTTCCGTGTTAAGAGAAATCATAGAAAAAAATGTGATTTGTTTGGAATTCCACGATGACTTACGTCAAACACTAATAAATCCCTTTACACAAAAAGAAAGTGTAATTGAGGCAAAAATGATTACTTTATTTGGAGAAGGCATTGGTCTGGTAGAATGGTATAGCCCAAACAAAAAACTACATTTTCGCTTAGAACAAATTTTAACGCAGGATGAATGGTTAAAGATAATTTCTCACTAACTAGGTTTTTTGTCTATTTCGCAATAGTATTCTTTCCGTTTGTTTTGATCTCACAGAACGGCAAAGCAAATAACTCTGCATACGCTGGAAATGTTAATTTCTCTGTTGGCCTAGGCTCTAATTTTTATTCTAATTCCACTCTTAAGTTCATTGGGTCAGGGTATAATTTCTCGTTGGAAAAGGTAGGTCTTTGGCAAAATTCCCCCGCTTTTTCAATGCCCGATTTTAGTAAAATGCTTTCCAATCAATATGCTATTAGCGTCGGTTATAATATTCGCAGAGGTGTTAATATATCACTGGGAATTGACCGCCTTAAATACGGAATAAAACCGGGACAGTCCGTTTATTTGACAGGGTATGTAAGTTCTGAAGTGGATACGGTTTCGAATTTATCTGGACAATATACGGATGAATTAATTAATCTTGATTCTGCCCGAATTCAGTTCGGGTCTGATGTAGGGATGAGTTTTGTGAATATTGAATTAAATTTAATTCAAAATTTATATAGGACTAAGCGCCGAAACTTTGTGGTTAATGCTATTTATGGCATAGGAGCAGGCGTTTTACACACCAACTCTACCTTTAATTTCGGAGGTTTTCAAGAAAACAAACGCAGCTTGTCTGGGTTTGGTGTAAATGCCAATGCTGGCTTGCGCTTTGAGTTCTTTAAGTATTTTTACCTTCAGACAAATCTTAGCGCAACTTTCCTTGATCAAATCAGTGTGCACACCCACCAAAACGCTTCGAAAAATACGGTCTCGCACTTATTTGGTGCATATAATTCTTCTATTTCAGCAGGCGTTATTTTATACCTAAAATCCAAAAAGGATTGTGATTGTCCCGTTTGGAATTAATGGTCAGTCGCCCGTCTGAAATCAATTTTATAATAAAATATAGGCAAAAACCCTAACTGTGTTTTTTCAGCAGTTGGTTGATATCCTGGCGCACTTGATTCTGCAGGGTTTAAACTTGGAGCATATGTAAGACCAAGAATATTCCTTGTCCCTAATAAATTAACCAAGTCTAAGCCAATTTCATGGGTCATTTTTGCCGTGTTTAAGCGCCAGCTAATTTTTAAGTCTAATCTGAAATAATCCTTAAATTGTCGCGTGTTGAATGCGGAATCAAGGAATGTTAAATCGTAATTTTGATTAGTAGCGTTAACATCAACATACCCATATTTTTTACCACCTGCTCGTGTTACTTTAATTCCAAGTCCGATCACATTGTTTTTCCCTAACTTAAATTCTTTTCCGGCTAATAGATTGGCAACATATTTTCCGTTGTAAGAAGTGTTGCGAGTGACACCGTCGCTTCCCTTATACTCTGAATTATACAAGGTCCCTGAAAATAAGAAGAAAAAGTTTTTGTCAAAATATTTTTGGATGGTAATTTCTAATCCATAATTAACTCCTGTTCCTGTATTTTGTAGAGAATCTGCGAACACACGCGAAAAGGAACTGCCTAAATTGATCATCGAAAATGAGGAAGGAGCAATCGTTACTGGTACTTTATAGAGGTACTGATAATAAGCTTCAGTTCGGACACTTATTCCTTTCTTAAAGAATTTCTCATACCCTATCCCAGTATGTACACTCCGCATAAAATCCATGTTTTTATTATGATAGATTGGATTAGCTTGCGTGCCGTATTTGTTATAAGTATAAGTGTATAAGGGTTGCATTTGGCTGTGCATTCCTCCGCCAGCAAAGATGGATTGATTGCCATTCATTCTATATTTCCACCCTATCCTTGGCTCTGCAATACTTAAACTGTTGCTTAAGCTAAAGTATTGTGAGTGAACACCGGCCGTAAAGTCCATTTTATCGCTAATACGCCATTTCCATTGTACGAAAGGTTGTATTAAAACACAAGCACCATTATAATCCCATCGGTTTTTAAAAATATTGGGAACGCCGATATTTACAAGACCTGAATCTAGCTGTTGCATTGAAATAAGATCCATATTTATCCCCGCTTTTATAAGGTGTTGCTTTGAAATTTTATGGTTAATACTAACGAATCCGGAATATTTTGTAAAATTGAAAGTATAGGCCATCAAGGCATAAGAAGTATCCACTTTAATTTCAATAGCGCCACTGGAAAGTGTGTCTAAGCTCCGAACTAGGTAATTATGATTAGCGTGTTGGTTCTCGTGAGAAATAGCAAGGGTTGAGGTAATATATGTTTTTTCATTAAGTGATTTCTTATAATTTAATCCTACAACTCCCATGGCTGTCCCAAAATATTGATCTCGATCACCTTCTCCATAAAATTCTTTGGTGTATTCTTTTTGTTTCGATATTTCAATCGCAATGTTACTGGCGCCCCCTAGGCCAAATAGGGCAAGATTACCTCCGTTTTTGAGTTTCCAATTAAATTTGAATGCTCCATCTCCATATACTGGCACAGCATCGGTGCCAATTTTCACTCCTATTTTTTGAAAAATACTTAATGTAGAATACCTGCCCATAATTAAATAACTGGCAGTTCCCTTTTTGTTCATTGGTCCTTCCGCCATCATTTCTGTTCCTAAAAAGCCGAACTGCCCGGTAAACTCATGGCGTTTGTCATTTCCATTTCTCACTTTTAAATCAAAGACACCGGAAGTGCTATTCCCATATTCTGCAGGAAAGGCGCTCATAAAAAAATCTGAATTACCCAAGAATTTATTATTAATAATGGAAACTGGCCCGCCCGTACTTCCTGAAATTGCAAAGTGAGAGGGGTTGGGTAAGTCAATACCTTCCATTTTCCAAACGACTCCTAATGGAGAATTCCCACGGATTACAATATCGTTTCGGGAGTCATCTGACCCCTGTACTCCTGCAAAATTAGAAGCCATCCTCGCTGGGTCCATTCGAGAACCCGGGTAACGATTTGTTTCTTCTACGCTAAATTGTTGCGCTGATAGCATGGCCATCTCATTTAAGACGCTGCCTTTCCGCCTTCCCACCACGGAAACTTCTGCTTGTTTATTAATAAGTTCAGAAAGTGAAATTGTTAAAATCAGTTCTTTACCAGAAGAAAGTTCTGCGGTAACTGTTTTGGTTTCATACATCGCGAATGTTGATACTACTTGGTGTTTTCCTATTGGAACTTTCGATAATTCAAAATTTCCATCTACGTCGCTTAAAGCACGGAATTGTTCTCCAGTTGCTATTTTAACTTCAACTTTAACCCCTACTAATGGAGATTGAGATTCACTATCAACCACCTTACCACGTATGGTTTGCGTTGGTGTTTGTGCGATTAATGACATCGAGAATAATGAGAAAAGAAGGAATGTAATACTTAGTTTCATAGTGGTATATTTATTACGAATATAAGTCATTTATAATTAGCACATTAAAAAATTACAATTAATTAGGCTGCAGATAATAATTTGCACGGTATTTGCAAAATCGTTTTCGCCTTATTAACTTTACTAAAATTATTTTTATGAAAAACACATTCTTCTTATTGTTCATTGTTCTCTTTTCTGCTAATCTATCTGCTCAAAAAGATCAATTAACCTGGTATACTGATTTAAATGAGGCGTCTAAAATTTCCGCCAAAACCAACAAGCCACTTATGTTATTTTTCACAGGAAGCGATTGGTGTGGTTGGTGTGTGAAACTTCAAAAGGAAGTTTTTTTAACCAAGGAGTTTACAAAATGGGCAGACGAAAGCGTGATTTTGGTCGATGTTGACTTTCCTAAAGATAAAAGCAAACAATCTGTGGAACTTCAAAATCAAAACAATCTTTTGGCTAGACAATACGAAGTGAGAGGATATCCAACTGTTCATTTTGTTACTGTTTCAGGTTCAACAGGGAAGTATCAATATTCTAAATTAGGTGAATCGGGTTACATGGCAGGTGGCCCATCTGTTTGGACATCCAATGCTAATACGTTTCTTCGGAAATAGTACTTGGCAATACGCGTAATAAGTTCCCAAAAGACAAGAGTTTGCCCGTTGTAGTAGTCATTACTAGTTCGGCAACCTCTTTTTTTCTGTCAGGAAAATAAAGATCACTCAAATCATCGATCAACCCTAAATTAACGGTTGGCGAATACGTGTTCATAATTAGAAAGCCGTCCGGACTTAATGCTTTGGCACCATTACTCATTAATGTATCGATTTGGTCTTCTAATTTCCACTTTTCTCCTTTTGCCCCATTTCCCCATGCAGGTGGATCCATTTGGATGCCTTGAAATTGATTCCCTCGTTGTACTTCTTTACTTAAAAATTTAGCGGCATCTTCAAAAACCCACCGAATATTTAATAATTTATTTAAATCCATATTCCGCTTAGCGGTATTAAGCGCAGTTTTAGATGCATCAACATGGTATGTGTCAGCGCCCTGATACCTCGCAATACATGATGCCGCACCACTATAAGCAAAAAGATTTAGGAATTTTCGATCCCTTATCAAGTGTTTTTTAATAAAATCCCAATTGCTTCTTTGTTCAGGAAATAATCCAAGGTGCTTGTAGGAAGTTTGCTTTAACTCAAAACTAAACTGATTATAAAAGATGTTCCATTCACTAGGCACTTCTTTATTTAAGGTTTTCCAGGTGCCTTGTTGACCTTTTTTTAAGATGAATTCTACATGTGCCAACTTATACCATTCTTCAAATGACATTCCACTGCGGAAATAGGCATTAACTTCAGGTCTAATGGTGATTATTTTTCCCCATCGCTCTAACTTTTTACCTCCTCCAGCGTCCATTAGTTCATACCCTTCCCAAGAAGTCGATGTAATCTGCTTATTTTTTAACATGATTTTTGCTTATCGCATTTTAGGCATTTTCTTGCGTCCACCCATCATTTGGGCCATTCGCATTTGGTTTTTTGATGGTGCCATTTGCAATTGTTGTTGCATCATTTTTATTTGGTCCTTCATCATACCAGACTTATCTAATTTCTTGGCTTCAGCTAGTAAAGCAACGGCTTCTGATTTCCTACCAGTTTGGGCACAAATACTTGATAAATGCATTCTTGCCACCGCATTGTCTTCAGCGGTTCGTAAACCAAGAAGCAACGCTTTCCGAAGTAAGACCTCACTATTCGCAAACCCAAGCTCTTGGGCATTCATAACCGCTTGTAGATAAAGTACATATGCATGTTGTTTTCGAGGTAAAAATTGTGGGGCACTAATACGATTGATGTATTTCTTTGCTTTGTCTTGGTTACCAACACGCATTTGGTTAAGCGCCAAAATCATATTCTCATTTCTAAAAAATGACAATATTATGATGGCAGTTATAAATATAAAAGAAATTCCCCAGCCCCAAGAGCCACTATAAAATAGATAGGTGTTAAAGCCAAGAAAAGATGCTGCAATAACACAGCGTAATATAAATCCGATCATATTTATTTAATTGAGGCGATACATTTTAATTCAATAGCAATAGGAGTGGGCAAAGAATTGATTTCAACGGTGGTCCTACAAGGTAAGTTGTCTTTGAAATATTCAGCATAAAGCCGATTGTAAAGTTGAAAATCACGTTTCATATTAACTAAAAAAACAGTGACGTCAACTAGTTCGCCCCAACTTGAACCAGATGCTTCTAAGATTATCCGGACATTTTCAAAGACACTACGACATTGTGCTTCAAAATCAAAGGAAATAAAATTTCCATTTTGATCTAATTCTAAACCCGGAACAATCGAATCACTTTCGTTAGAACCAGCTACACGAGGCCCTACTCCTGACAAAAACAATAAATTTCCCACGCGTCGAGCATGTGGATACAATCCTACAGGTTTTGGCGCATTATTTATTGAAATTGGCTTGTCAGGCATTGTTTTTTTTATGCAAATATAGGGAATTGAGATGAAAACATAAAGGATTTTATCCTTAACGTTTGTCCTTAAAAAATCGTTTTAATATTTCCGAACAGGGCGCCTCCAAGATCCCGTTAGTAACCAAGGTGCTTGGGTGAAACAACGAAGGTTGCTGGCGGCAGGCACCTCTTTTTTCGTCCCGTGTTGCAAAAACCACCTTTTCAATTTGTGACCAATACAAAGCTCCAGCGCACATTGGACATGGCTCTAATGTTACAAATAGGGTGCACCCCTTTAAATATTTTCCTCCTAAATAGGTGGCCGCTGCAGTTATCGCCTGCATTTCTGCATGTGCGGTAATATCATTTAATGTTTCCGTCAAATTGTGTCCTTTGCCAATAATTTGATTATTACAAACAACGACTGCTCCAACAGGCACTTCATCTAGTGAATAAGCTTTTTCAGCTTCTAGCAATGCCTGTTGCATAAAATACGTCTCGTTGTATGGCGAAATGAGGTTCAAACAAGGATTTTTAATGTGATTTGGATCGTAAATATCGCAATAATAATAAGATTTGAGTATATGTCGTATCAAATTGTTAATTTCGAAACCACTATATTCAAGCAGAAATCAACTCAACTATAACGATTTAAAACTATGTTAAAATCAATCACAATTCTTTTTTTTATCTTTTTTGCTTCTACATTACAGGCTCAAAAAAAAGGATTACTTGAAAAGAAAAGGATTGATATCGTAAAAAACGGTCCTTATTTTGGTCTTCAAAAGGGAAAGTTTATTGTTGTTGGAATTGGGGGTGAACGTCAGTGGAAAGATTTTCAATTTCGAAAACCTAAAACGCATGCGTTGAATATCGGATTCAATTATGATTTTTCAAATAATGTGTTGGGTTATGATCTTGGCTATTGGTATAAACCGAGCAATATTGGTCTTACTTATGGTGCATCTCTTCTTTTGCGAACGGATTTCGACAATACAAAGTTTGGATTTGCGCCAGTGATAGGATACAAAATATGGCAATTTCATATTCAAACAGGCTATCAATTTTTGTCAAATTCGAGTAGCAATTTCTTCAAAACCAATACACTATTTATTGATATTCGATTTGTATTAATCAATAACACAAAAATAAAAAAATGAAGACGCAGGCGATCGTATTAACTAAAATTGGTTCCGCAGAAAGTGCATTTTGCATTGATGAGGTAACCCTTCCCGAATTAAAAGAGGATGAAGTTCTCATAGAATCAGAAGCTTTTGGGTTAAATTATGCCGACGTTATGGCAAGAAGGGGTTTGTACAATGAGGCTCCGCCATTACCTTGTGTTATTGGATACGAATTAGTTGGCACCATAATTCAGGTTGGTAATAAGCAGGACCAGCAACTTATTGGCCAACGAGTCTTGGCGTTTAGTCGTTTTGGCGCTTATGCAAAAAAGGTTATCACCAAACGCCATGCAGTAATTTCCCTGCCAGAAACTAGTGCTGAGATGGCAATGGCACTTAGCACACAAGCGGTTACTGCATTTTATATGTCGAATTATATTTCGACGATAAGAAGCAACGATTGGGTTTTAATACACGCTGCTGCTGGTGGTGTTGGCTCTATATTAATTCAACTCGCGAAGCTTGCTGGCGCAACGGTTATTGCCAAAGTAAGTAGTCACGAAAAAGAAATAGTAGCAAAAAATATTGGGGCAGACTTTACCATAAATTACCTTGAAAAAGACTATGAAAAAGAAATAGAATTACTATTAAATGGCCGTAGATTAGACGTTAGTTTTAATGCAGTTGCAGGTTCAACGGTAAAAAAAGACCTTCGCTTATTGGGTTCTGGAGGTCGTTTATTTTTGTTTGGAGGAGCTGAATTATTGAAAGGTAGAATGGGAATTTTTTCCAAACTTTCTTTTCTACGTAAAATGGGTCTATTCATTCCCGTTGCATTTATGATGAGGTCTAAAAGCATTTTGGGGATAAACATGTTAAAGATAGCGGATAATAAACCACATGTAATTCAAGAATGTATGGAGGAGGTTGTTTCTCTTTTTTATGCTAAAAAAATCACGCCAATCGTTGGAAAGACGTTTCATGTAAAAGAGACTTCAAAAGCACATGATTACCTAGAAAGTGGTCTTTCAACAGGAAAAATAACGGTTTTCTGGGACTAATTAGCTGGTTTGATAAGTTTTTTAACTAAGCCGATGAGTTGCTTTCTAAACAAAAAGAGGAGGAGCAAATAAGGGATAATCATTAAATAGAGGATTCCACTATTAATGTTCGTTCCAAATGCCGTTTCGTCCATTTCATTACTTTGTTCGGCCATTAATTTACATTGTGAACAACCTTGGCTAAATAGCCTATTTCCAACAGTAATAAAAGAGAATAGTAAAAGAGTTACCTTGAGTTTCATGGAGATTTTTTTCAATTACAAAAGTAAGAATAAACGAAACAATACAAATTACTTATCTTTGTTATTATGAAAATAATTTTTGGAATTTTTCTTATCTTTTCTTTGTTTTTAGTTTCGTGCAAAAACAAGCCCGTTTTAGGGCAAAACACCAACTTATCTTTGGATAGTTTATTGTTAAAACATCCTGATAGCGTTAATTTGTTAGTTAAACATGGAGAACTTGCTTTAACTAACTTTAAGTACGACATTGCTATCGCTGATGCCGCCAAAGCATTTCGACTTGATAGTTCTCGCCTAGATACTCGGATCTTATACGCGGATGCTATTTGTAATAGCCCTGCGCGTCAGAATGCAGATGTTTCAAAAGCACAATATCATTATCAAAAACTTATAAAAAAAGACCCAAAAAATGTCAGGGCACTGGTTGGTTTGGCAAATACATATAGCTTACGACAGGACTTTGACAACTCCTTTAAATATATAAATCGCGCACTAAAGATAAATCCAAGGTATAGAAATGCCTATATACTAAAAGGAAGTAACTATAGGTTATTGGGGAATTCTAAATTAGCGATATCCTCGTATGAAACAGCGGTTCAACAAGACCCTACTTTTTACGGTGGCTATCTAATGTTAGGAGCTCTTTACGAGTTCGAAGAAAATCCTATTTGTATCGAATATTATACAACGGCCTCACAGCTGCAACCAAAAAATCCAGATGTTTTATATTCATTGGCTTATGCGAAACAAATTTTTGGCCAAGAAAAGGAAGCAGCGATAATCTATAGAAAAATGATTAAACTTGACAGTACGTATTATGAAGCTAATTTTCAACTAGGTTACATCAAGCAATTTACTGTCCTAGATTTAGATAGTGCATTGTATTTTTATAATGCGGCACTTGATATTGAGCCTCGTCATATTGAGTCTAACCATAATATGGGTTTAATCTACGAGGACAAAAAAGATATATCAAAAGCCTTGCTTTCTTATGCAAAGGTGCTAAAATACAATCCTGAATTTAAATTGACATTAGAGCGGGTGGCTGTATTAAAAAAACGCCGGTGAAAGGTCAGGAAAAAATAGTTCTTCTATTAGGAGACATTGCCCTTCCACTTATTGGATTTTTCTTTTGGAATTGGGGTTTTTATTTCATTGCGCTTTATTTTATTATAGATCAATTGGCTAAACAAGCATTTTTGATTCTTCGCTTGAAAAACAGTTCGCTACAATTTACTGAAAAAGCGGTACGTTTAAGTAAAAGCTGGATCCTGTTTTTCTTTGAGGTGTTAATTATCATTTTGATTAATTATCAAATGACGGTTGATTTTAATCCGATCAATGGAATTATAAAATTTTTAACTTATGAAGACATGGGCATTCAACAAGGCCTGATTTTAATTCCGCTATTGATTTTTGCCGAATGGATGAAAATAAAAACAGAGCGAACATCAAAATTATCAGACGAAGTAAAACTGCAAAACATAAATCATAGTTTACAGCAATCTCAGATTCGCCTTTCGATGTTGGGGATTATTCTAGGAATCGTTAATTTTACTATACTTTCAGAGCTTGTAATAGTTATTCTTTTTTTGATTGGAATAGGCTTGCCAGTTTTTGTTCCGCTCAAGAAAGCAATAAAACAAGCTTAATTTCATGCGTTTTTGGTAATAACAGCTAAAAAATCATGTATTTTTGACCCCGATTTGATATGGAAAAAAACAAACAATTAATAGAAAAAAGACTGCTTTCAACCTTGGGAGGTGGGGAAGACAGAATCAAGAAACAACATGATCAGGGAAAACTAACGGCCCGCGAAAGAATCACGATGTTGTTAGATGAGGCCTCATTTCATGAGATTGGCGCTTTAGTTGAACATAGGGCAACCACATTTGGCCTAGAAAACCAACGAATTCCCGGCGATGGTGTTATTACCGGTTATGGAAGCATTTTCGGCCGCTTAATCTATGTTTTTTCCCAAGATTTCACTGTACTTGGTGGATCACTTTCAGAAACTCATGCGGCTAAAATATGTCGATTAATGGATATGGCGATGAAGAATGGTGCGCCAATTATAGGACTGAATGATTCAGGAGGAGCTCGAATTCAAGAGGGGGTGGTTTCTTTATCTGGTTATGCGGACATTTTTTTTAGGAATACCCGCGCCTCTGGTGTAGTGCCACAAATTTCCGTAATTATGGGTCCTTGTGCTGGTGGAGCAGTTTATTCGCCCGCACTCACAGATTTTGTTTTTATGGTGGAGGAAACATCGTATATGTTTGTTACGGGACCAAATGTTGTAAAAACAGTTACGCATGAAGAAGTTTCCTCTGAGGATTTGGGTGGCGCAAAGACGCATGCTGAGAAATCGGGAGTAAATCATTTTACCGCAGCGAATGATGTGGAGTGTCTAAAAAAAGTAAGGGATTTAATATCGTACCTTCCTCAAAATGCCTATGAAACGTCCCCTGTACCTTCCGTTGTTGAATTCAATACATCGAAACTAAATCAAATTAAGGAGGTGCTTCCTGAAAATGTAAATATGCCCTATGATTCTCGAAAAATAATTGATTGTATTATTGATGACGATTCATTTAGGGAGGTTCACATTGATTTTGCGAAAAACATAGTGGTCGGTTTCGGACGTCTGGCTGGAAAATCAATAGGTATAGTTGCCAATCAACCGGCTTCTTTAGCAGGGGTTTTGGATATCGACGCTTCAAGAAAAGGAGCGCGGTTTGTCCGGTTTTGTGACTCATTTAATATTCCTTTGTTAGTTATTGAAGATGTTCCGGGATTTCTTCCAGGAACAGATCAGGAATGGAATGGAATTATCACGCATGGTGCTAAGTTGCTTTATGCCTTTGCAGAAGCAACGGTTCCAAGAATCACAGTAATTACACGGAAAGCCTACGGAGGTGCCTATTGTGTAATGAATTCCAAAACCTTGGGAGCAGATTTAAACTATGCTTGGCCTACCGCAGAAATTGCTGTTATGGGCGCAAAAGGGGCTGCCGAAATAATTTTTAAAAAAGAGATTTCTGGCGCTACTAATCCTTCCGAAAAATGGCTTGAAAAAGAAGCTGAATATGCTGATTTGTTTGCGAACCCATACCGCGCTGCCGAAAGGGGAATTATTGACGATGTCATTTTACCAGAAGAAACACGTAATAAACTAATTGCTAGTTTTAAGATGCTTGAAAAAAAAGCGGAGAACTTGCCGTATAAAAAACATGGAAACATTCCACTTTAAATTTTAATATAATCGTCTATGAAAGAATTAATAGAGGCCTTCTCGCAAAATATTCGAGATGCCATTCAAATTGCTAATTCATCTACCTTTACTACCCCAAAGAATGAAATAAAGAACATTATTATTTGTGGATTAGGAGGGTCTGGTATCGGAGCGAAAATAGTTCATAATTGGACGCAAGATGAAATCAATGTTCCGATAACTTGTGTCAATGAATATACATTGCCCGCTTTCGCAAATGAAAACACCCTAGTAATTGGTTGTTCTTATTCAGGGAATACCGAAGAAACAACAATGGCAATTGATGAAGCGCATGCAATCGGGTGTCATATTGTGGGGATTACAAGCGGTGGGAATCTTCAAGATTTTTGTGCAAAAAATAGCTATGATTGTATAATAGTTCCCGGTGGCAATCCTCCACGTAGTGCTTTGGCATTTTCATTGGTTCAGTTGCTTAATTATTTGTCTCAACAAGGTTTCATTTCTTCCCAATGCATCGTTTCAATAAACAATGCCGCTGACGCCTTATCTAAAGATCTTGCCTCTATTCAATCGATAGGAATGGAATTAGCCAATTTTCTTTACAAAAAAGTAGGTGTATATTATGCTGAGACTAAGTATGAGGGAGTTATTGTTCGCGCCCGCCAACAATTTAATGAAAATTCTAAATACCTAGGCTGGCATCATGTTATTCCGGAAATGAATCACAACGAACTAGTTGGATGGGGCGGTGGTGACACACGTTTTGCTCCTGTTTTCTTTAATTCTGTTGACATGCATCCGAGAAATAAAAAACGTTTTCAAATTACCTTGGACGCGGTGCAGAAAAAAGCAGAAAAAGTTTTTGTTATTGATGCTAAAGGAGAAACAATCATTGAGCGTTCTTTGTATTTTATTAATATTGTTGATTGGGCCTCTTTTTATCTTTGTGATCTAAATAAAGCGGACATTATGGACATTGATATTATTGATTACCTAAAGAGTGAGCTAGCAAATTTTTAATGTTAAAAAGGGCAGTAACAATTCGCCGTTTGGGTCTAATTAATTATAAAGAAGCCTGGGATTTACAAGAAAAAATATTTAAAGAACTCGTTGATATAAAAATTAAAAACCGAAACGAAAACACAAGTGTTCTTCCTCAAAACCAGTTGCTTGTGTGTGAACACCCACATGTTTTTACGCTCGGAAAAAGCGGTAAAGAAGATCACCTACTTTTAGATAATCAAGGTCTTAAGGACAATGAAGCAGATTATTATAAAATTAATAGAGGAGGGGATATTACTTATCATGGCCCAGGTCAATTAGTCGTTTATCCTATTTTTGATCTTGAGCAGTTTTTCACCGATATTCATAAGTACATGCGTTTCTTAGAGGAAGCAGTGATTCTTACCTTATCTGAATACGGAATTCATGGAGAGCGAATGGAAGGACAAACCGGTGTTTGGTTAGGCGTTGGTTCTCCAGTTGCTAGAAAGATTTGCGCAATGGGGGTGAAAAGTTCAAGATGGATTACCATGCATGGTTTAGGATTTAATGTGAATGCTGATTTAAAGTATTTTGATTATATAATTCCTTGTGGAATAAGTGATAAAAGCGTAACTTCAATGCAATATGAATTGGGGCGTAAAATAGACATGGATGAATTAAGTGAGAAACTAGTAGTCCATTTGTCTAATCTATTTGATTTTACTATTTAATGTAAAGAATGAAAAAACTAATTTTTTATTTCTTGAAGTATCTTGGAATCACCTCTTTTTACATGGTGTTAATTATCAATTTGTTAATTCTTCTTTCGGGTAAAACTTATTTATACGATGGTATTTATCAGACGTATCTTCATGGTAGAAAAGGGCCAGGGATATATGATTTGGATAATTTTTATAAACGAGAAATTCATCCCAGTTCAAAACCTGTATTTTGGTCGCATACTGAGTGTAAAGCAGACTTGAAATTAACAAAAGCAGAGATCAATTATCATGAAAAATATGATAGTAAAGCTTTTCTAATTCTTCACAATGACACCATTATTCATGAGTCTTATTGGGATGGACATGAAATTAATAAAGTCTCCAATTCCTTTTCGATGTCAAAATCAATCCTTAGTCTTTTAATTGGAATTGCTATTGATGAAGGTAAAATTAAAAGTATAGATGAGCCAGTTTGCACGTATCTCCCCGCATTTAAAGACCATGGGCGAAATGAGATTACAATACGTCATTTGTTGACGATGTCTTCTGGTTTTGATTGGGAAGAAAGTGGTTCTGACCCCTTATCAGAGAATGCTGAGGCTTATTTCTCACATAATTTGGTTGATTTGATTATGCGCCAACGGATAATAAATAAACCGGGCCATAATTTTAAGTATCAAAGTGGCAATTCTCAGTTATTGGCCTATGTTCTTGCGAAAGCGACGTCTGTATCTTTATCGACTTATGCCGAGTCAAAACTATGGATTCCATTAGGGGCCGAACATCCTGCTTACTGGAGTTTAGATCAAGAAAATGGCTCAGAAAAAGCGTTCTGCTGTTTTTATGCAACGGCACATGACTTTGCAAAAATTGGTTCGCTCCTGGCAAATAAGGGAGTGTTTATGGGAAAACGTATTATCAGTGAATCGTATATGAATCAGGTTGTTCAATGTCAAAATCTTGTTACAGAAGACGGGATAATAAATCAACGTTATGGCTTGCATTTTTGGGTCTATCATAATGGCTCCGAATTGGTTTATTATTGCATTGGCTTAAAGGGTCAATTTATTATCGCAATACCTTCAAGAAAGTTGGTAATTGTTCGCATTGGTAATTATCGTGACAGTGACCTTCAACTTATTGATATGTTTAATAGCAAGCGTGGAAAGATTAACAATGCCTTTTATAATAAAATTGGTCATCCGAATGATCTATTTTTTTACTTAACTATGGCAAATCGAATTATGAACGTAAAAAATCACCTTTAATGAAAAAGGACATAATATTACCAAAAGTCGATCGGGTCGATGTGGTTGTGATTTTGGAAGATGAACTCACAAACGAATACAATGTTTATCTATGGAACCATGGAGAAGACATAATTGAAGGTGTAATTATTACGAGTGCTGGTTTTGGCGAAAACCCTTTGACCGGGGAAAAGATTTTGACCGCAACTTTACGACATAGCTTAGAGGTGCTCCTTCCCAATGAAGTAGCTAAAATTGAGGTGATAATGCCAGAAGTTTTTGGCCTGTACAATGAATATTGGTTGAGTTTTTGGGTAAACGATGTCCTTTATGACAAGCAGTTTTTGTTTCCCCCTGAATCTATTATTCCTTCTAATTTTAAGTTAATTAATCAGTTTGGTAAAAAGGGGGTATTAGCTCAATAGGCTTGTTTTATTAAATTGCGGAGTTCCTTAAATGGAATTAGCCCACTTTTTCGCCACACAACTTCTCCGGATTTAAATAAGATAAAAGTTGGAACCCCTTTTATTTTAAATTTTTCAGCAATTGCCGGGTTCTTGTCTACGTCTATTTTTAGAATTCGTATCTTGTCTTTCTCTTTACTTTTTATTTCATCTAATATTGGGTGCATAGTTTGACAAGGGCCACACCAGGTGGCATAGAAATCAACTAATGTCGGCAGATTTGATGCAATTGCATCATTAAATTTCCCCATTCTTAAAAGGGCTTATTGATACAAATAAAAAAGGCCAGCATTTCTGCTAGCCTTTTAAAAATAAATTGATGCTTATTGTTTATCGTATATTGCAACGCAAGAACCCGAACCACCGATGATTGGCGCTTGATTGTCATACGTATAGGTAATTTGAAATTGTGTACCTGCGTTATTCATAGTGCCATTTCCAGAAAAGATTACATCACCAATGGTAATATTAATAGTTTGTTGCGGTATGGTAATACTTGCTCCATTAACAGCTCCTGTCGCTGTTCCTCCTACTAAATTAAACATGTTGTCGATTACTACTTGATTCGCACCACCGCCAGCTGTTATCGCCGGTGAAGCAGAAAGTGGGAATTGAGTTCCACTACAAGTAGATGAAGTTACCCATGTTAAACTTGGATCGGTCCAATTGTCATTTCCAATAACAACGTTAACTGTTCTCGTAGCAGTTGTTGTACCATTTGCGTTTGTTGCAGTGTAAGTTATTAAATAGGTACCAGTTTGCGTAAGGTTAACTAGGGTTTGATTTGTTGTTACTATAACAGAAGAGCCGTCTTTATTGGTAGCTGTTGCTCCTGCATCAGTATAAGAAGCACCTACACTTACTGTGACTGTTGCTTGTCCGTTGATGGTAATAAATGGCTTGTATAAACATGATCCGTCATCTTTTTTCGCAATTGTGTTGTAGTTCGAAGCAGATGGATCTGTACATCCTTTCTTTTTACAAGAACTGAAAGTTAGAACAAGTAAACTTAAAGGGATAAATAAGAGTAGTTTTTTCATGGGTTGTAGTTTTATTCAAATTTAGTTAAAATTGTTAAGTAAGAAAAGTAATTCAAAAAAAAAGACGGCTATTAACCGTCTTTTTTACTAATTTATTTAAATTACTCCTGTAAAATAATCGCTTGCGCAGTCGGTTTTTCTAATTGTGCTTTAATTTTTAATTCTAATTCTTCTGCCAATTCTGGATTATCAAGTAAAATTGTTTTTATGGAGTCCCTTCCTTGACCGAGTCTTGTTTCTCCATATGAAAACCAAGAACCACTTTTCTTTAAAATATTAAGTTCAACTCCAATGTCAATTATTTCTCCAATTTTAGATATGCCAGATCCGTACATGATATCAAATTCAGCTTTTCTAAATGGTGGCGCCATTTTGTTTTTCACCACCTTTACTTTAACACGATTTCCGACAATTTCTTCGCCATCTTTTAATTGTGTTGATCTTCTAATGTCTAAACGTATGGAAGAATAAAATTTCAATGCATTTCCTCCAGTTGTCGTTTCTGGATTTCCAAACATCACGCCTATTTTGTCCCTCAATTGATTAATAAAGATACAGCACGTTCCAGCTTTATTGATTGATCCAGTTAATTTTCGTAAAGCTTTCGACATTAATCTTGCTTGTAATCCCATTTGTGAATCGCCCATTTCACCTTCTATTTCTGCTTTTGGCGTCAACGCAGCAACAGAGTCAATAACGATTAGATCGATAGCGCCTGATCTGATTAGGTTGTCTGCAATTTCTAATGCTTGTTCTCCATTATCGGGCTGAGAAATTAATAAGTTAGCGGTGTCTACGCCTAAATTTTTTGCGTAGAATTGGTCAAAGGCATGTTCTGCATCGATAAATGCTGCGATACCACCTTGTTTTTGTACTTCTGCAATTGCGTGTATCGCTAGGGTTGTTTTACCGGATGATTCAGGACCGTATATTTCTACTACTCGTCCCTTTGGGTAACCATTAATTCCCAACGCAAGATCTAGGGTTAATGATCCTGTTGGAATTGCATCTACTTTTTCTACTGGGTTATCGCCGAGCTTCATTACCGACCCTTTTCCGTATGTTTTATCTAATTTTTCCATTGTTAATTGAAGAGCTTTTAACTTTTCTTCGTTTGCTTCTTTTTTTGCCATTTTTTTAGTTTTAAGTGCTTTCGCGTTTTTATTGATTCAAAGGTAATACTAGTTGATCGTAAACTATTTACGACCAATTTAATTATTAAATAATTTTAGAATTTCACTTGAATGATCTTTTGTTATTGGTTTTTTTATAACTGAAATAATTTCCCCATTTTCATTTGCTAAAAAAGTCGTTCTATGAATACCATCATACGTTTTACCCATAAATTTCTTTTCTCCCCACACGCCAAAGGCTTCAATAATTTCTTTACTTGTGTCTGCAATTAGCGGAAATGGCAAATCATATTTTTGTGTAAACTTTAGATGTGATCCTTCAGAATCAGCGCTAACGCCAATTATCTGTATATTGTTTTCGATAAGTAAATTATAATTATCTCGAATATTACATGCTTGAGCTGTACAGCCTGGGGTGTCGTCTTTGGGATAAAAATAGATTACTGTTTTTTTTCCTTTGACTTCTATCAATGGTATTACTTTTCCAAATTGGTCTTTGCCACTTATTTTTGGTAATTGATCTCCTATTTCTAACATTTGCTTAAATATTAATCAGTTTAATGATGTTTAATTAATCAAAATTAACTATTATTTTTATTTAAGGAACGTTTTAAGATTATTTTATTTAAAAAAGTTAATTATTTTTTTTTCAGCAGCTTAAATTTTGCTTTTTTTGGATCAATAACCTTCATCTACCACCACCTCAACCATTGGGCTTAAGTTTGTAATAAGGTCTTCATACTTTTGTCTAAGCGCTTTTTTCTCATTAGCAACAGCGAATAATTTTGCCGCTTGATCTTCCGCAATTTCATTTTCTAATATACCTGATTTTGTGGTGTACTGCTCAATAGTATATTCGATAGCGCGGGACAACCACATTTTAGTAAATCGGTTACCAAATTCATCCAAATAACTAAATACTGCCAATGATTTTTCCTGTATAGTAATGTCTTGGCGAACAATGAAGAGTGTATAGGAAATCATTGCTGACAATTCATCTTCCCCCTTAGGTTTATCAACTAGATTCAATTTTTCTAAAAATGGGTAGTCTTCTACTGTCCCATATGCCCCAAGTACCTCCGCGGATTTAATATTTAATTTAGGATTGTTCAATTTGATTAAGTCCCTAGCTGTTAACAACGCTTCTGATGAATCCAGTTTAACAAGTTTCTCAAGTGCGGTTGAAATTACATTGTAAGATTGGTCCTTTGCAATAATTGTTTTACATAAATTGATTAATGTATCGTTATTGGAAGCGGAAAGATTTTTTACAGCTACCACCCGAACACTTGATTTAGTATCGTTGAGCGCTATGTTTCTAATCATTCCTTGCGCCTCAGCGGAAAGTGATTTATTCGCTGCTGTATATATTTCGATCGCTTTAGACCTAATGTCCCAGTGTTTGTCGTTGATAGCATCTAAAATCAACTTATCTGTAGCGGTAGATTTTCGCTTCGCGGAACGGTTTAGGGCAGTTAATCTCGCCTTATATCTTGATGAATTATAGTATTGATGAACAAATTGATTGATCGGTTTATCTTCATAAACTTTTCCTAACAACATTTGATCTTCGTCAAACAAGATGTTTTTTAGTTCTCCACTGTATGAAAAACTAAACGTTTGTTCTAAACTATCAATAATTATTTTTTCAGTTCTTTTCCCTTTATTATCCCATATTGCCACATTTAAAGGAATTTTAAAAATGGGAAAATCTGTTATTTTTTGCCTTTGTTTAATATGCAATGTTACTGTATTATCTGCCCTATTAATTACTTGAGAAGTATGAATGATTAGGTGCCCTTTTGATAAAAACCATTGATCAAAAAACCAATTTAAGTCTTCCCCACTAACTTCTTCAAAAGCCATACGTAAGTTGTGAACTTCAGCCGCCTTATATTTATTTGTTGTTAAATAATTATTCAATCCTTTGAAAAAAGCATCGTCTCCTAAATAGGATCGAAGCATGTGTAATATGCGTCCGCCTTTATTATAAGAATGCCCATCAAACATATCTTCTTTGTCACCATGTCCATACCAAATTAAATTATGATACCCCTGATACATGGATGATTCAAAATAACCCTTTGCCTCATCCTCTGCATTATAATCTGCTTCATCTATCCCATATCGGTATTCATCCCAAAGGTATTGGGCATAATTAGCGAATGATTCATTCAGTGGTAAGTTGGCCCATGATTCACATGTAACTAAGTCACCAAACCAGTGGTGAAACAATTCGTGTGCTATGGTTGATTGATCATTACCATCTAATAATTCGCGTTCTGTTTTGTAAACATAATCTCCAAAAATTACAGCTCCAGTATTTTCCATAGCACCGGAAACATAGTCTCTAACTACAATTTGCGAATATTTATCCCAAGGGTATTCTATCCCTAGGCGTTCAGAAAAATACTTTATCATGGCGGGTGTTTCTCCGAAAATAGCCTTGGCATCTTTCTCATAGGCAGGTTCCACTAAGTAATTAACTTCCATTTTTGCCCCATTTTGTCGGGTATAAAAATCTTTTATTGTCACAAATTCCCCAACTGCCATCATAAATAAGTAGGGTGCATGTGCTTGATCTTGTTTCCAATGGTCTGTTCGTGTTCCGTCAACATTTTGCTTACTTTCCATTAATTTTCCATTGGACAAGGTGCTATATTTACTATCAACGGTAATAAATATTTCCTCTGTTGTTTTTGCATTTGGGGCATCAATTGTTGGAAACCAAACTGAATTAGCTTCTGTTTCTCCTTGTGTCCAAATTTGTGGCATTTTGTCTTTGTCGGTTCCTTTTGGGTTAATAAAATAAAGCCCTTTATCAGAAGTGATGGCAGCGCTTCCATTTGTTCTGCGCTCCTCTGGTTTTGACACATAGTCTATTACAACGGTAAACACTTCGTCTTTTTTGTAAGTCTTCCCTAAATTAATCGCTAATTTTAAACTGTCTCTGTACGTATAAACCAAGGCCTTGCCATTTAATTCTACTTTAATTATATCCATTCCTTTGGCATCTAAAATTAAACTGTCGGAAGGATAGAAGTGCTGTTTTGCACTAATGGTAGCTTTCCCATTCATGCGTGATTGTGCCCAATTAAATCGAACTTCTAATTTGGTGTGAACAAGATCAGTTAAGAGGGTTCGAGATGGATTATAAATGGCACGAACCGATGTTGGTTCTTCAAAAAAATCATCCTCTGAAAACATCGTTTCGTCTATTACAGGACCATCATAATTATCTTCAGAGAATTCATCGGATAACGTTTCATCAACAACAATTGTAGAAATTTCAGAAGAATTTGTTTTACACGCCACAAGGCCCAAAACAAGAAAAAGCAACAAAAAATAATTTTTCATAAGTAGTTTTATACTACAAATATCACAAATTAAATTATTAAAATTATTGAATGCCCCATTTTATTATTGGAGGATTTATTTTTAATTAATTTTGCAAGACTATTATTTGGGTATGACGACGATTAACGATTTTAATTTTTTTCAAAAGAAAGCGCTTATACGCGTCGACTTCAATGTTCCACTTGATAAAACAAGTGGACTAGTATCGGACGATAAGAGAATTCGCGCAGCACTTCCGACCATACAACATGTATTAAAGGGCGGAGGCGCAGTAATTTTGTTGTCGCATTTTGGTCGCCCAAAAAATGGTCCTGATGAATCTTTTTCATTAAAAAAGATACTCCCATGCCTTACTAACTTAGTAGGTTGCAAGGTATATTTCGCTAATGATTGCATCGGCGAAGAGTCGGTACTTCTGTCTAAATCGCTGCAGCCAGGTGAAGTTTTATTATTAGAAAATGTGCGCTTTTATAAAGAAGAAACAGATGGAGATTTAGCCTTTGCTGAAAAACTTTCTCGCTTGGGTGATTGTTTCGTTAACGATGCTTTTGGTACAGCACATCGTGCTCATGCAAGTACAACTCAAATTGCATCATTCTTTCCTACTGCTAAAATGATGGGCTTCTTGATGCAAGGAGAAATTGAAACGGCCCAAAAAGTAATGAGAAATGGACAGAAACCAATTACGGCGATTATTGGAGGGGCAAAGGTATCAGATAAAATATTGATAGTTGAGAATCTACTTTCTATCGTTGATAATATTATAATTGGTGGGGGCATGGCTTATACTTTCTATAAGGCATTGGGAGGTGAAATTGGGAACTCAATTTGTGAAAACGAACGAATCGATTCTTGTCTTGCCATCATGGAAAAAGCAAAAGAAACAGGTGTGTGGATCTATTTGCCGGTGGATTCAATCATTGCAGATGAATTTTCCGCGAATGCACAAACGAAGAATTGTCAAAGTGATAAAATACCTAATGCTTGGATGGGATTAGATATTGGTGAAAAGGCAAGGCTTGAATTTCAAAGTGTACTCTTAAATAGCAAGACCATTTTATGGAATGGTCCGATGGGGGTTTTTGAGTTATTACCTTTTTCTGAAGGAACAAAATCAGTTGCTGAAGCGGTAGTTTTAGCCACAAAAAATGGTGCTTTTAGTCTAATTGGAGGAGGTGATAGTGCGGCAGCCGTTCAAAAATTTGGTTATGAAGAGCAAGTAAGCTACATCAGTACTGGCGGTGGTGCTTTGCTTGAATATTTTGAAGGAAAGGAATTGCCTGGAATTAAAGCGCTTGAAATTAAAGAATCTTGATTAAGTCGATTAGACGGCTAGAGTATCCCATTTCATTATCATACCAACCAACCACCTTCACCATATTATTAAAGACTACTGTTAGGCCGCTATCAAATACACAACTTGTTGGATTCCCAAGTACATCGACTGATACAATTGGGTCTTCAGTGTAAGTCATAATGCCTTTTAAATCGCCTTCACAAGCATTTTTCATGGCCAAATTAATTTCTTCAACGGTAATTTTTTTAGAAGTAATCAGTGTTAGTTCTGTCATTGAGCCATCGGATACAGGAACTCGGACACTGCCTCCAGTTATTTTGTCTTTGAGTTTTGGAAATATTTGCGTGATAGCTTTTGCCGCTCCAGTGGATGTAGGGATGATTGACATGGCTGCAGCTCGCGCACGTCTCAAATCTTTGTGTGGTGAGTCGTGTAACCGTTGGTCAGATGTGTAGCTATGAATAGTTGAAATATACGCAACGTCAATTGGAAATAATTCCATAAGCACTTTGATCATTGGCGCTACGTTGTTCGTGGTGCAGGAGGCGTTTGATATAATTAAGTCCTCAGTGCTCAGTTGGCCTTCATTCACACCGAGAACAATGCTCTTTATATCATTATGGGAAGGGGGGGCGGAAAGAATTACTTTTTTCACCCCTGGCTTCAAATGTTTTCCTGCGGATTCTTTTGATAAAAAAAGACCGGAAGATTCTAACACATAATTCACGTTATATGAGGTCCAATCAATATCTTCTGGATTTTTTTCATTGACAAAGGTTATTTTCTTGCCATTTGAAAATAAAATTGAATTGCCTTCAATAGTAAAACTTAAATTGAGCCCTCCTCGGACACTATCGTATTTAAGTAGATGTGCAAGGGTGGTAATATCGGCTAAATCATTTACAAGAGCAACATCAATTGTTGGATCCATAAGTGCAAGTCGCGTAAAACAACGACCAATTCTACCAAATCCATTTACCCCAACAATTTTCATCTCTTTTTTTTACAAAATTACAAAAACACACTAATAATTTAGTTAAACAGAAAAATTAAACGATTGTTTAATTCGTGTAGGAATACTAAAGATGTTTTTAGAAGAATGGGGTCACCCATTAAGCACCGAAATTTATAACGGATCTACTATAAATTAGTATTTTACGTATACAAAACCATGTTTCTGTATTTCAATGCCACCATCAAAAGTTGCATTAATTTTATAGAAATAAGTTCCTTCTTCAACTGATTTTCCATCTTGAGTTTTTCCATCCCACCATCCTGCAGGATCTGTATATGAATAAATTAGATTACCCCATCTATTTAAGATAAAACATTCAAATTCAGCAATTCCGTTATAATCTATTGTAAAGTGTTCGTTGCCATTTACGGACGACAAAACAATAATATTAGGCACTTCAATATCACACGGTTTGATTGTTACCGTTGCTGTATCTGTTGCTGAATGACAGATATTTGACATCGTTACGATGTACTCCCCTGCGGAATTTACCGTTATTGACGATCCTGACGATCCAGTACTCCAATTTAATGTAGTCGTAGGAGAATAGCCAGGTTGTATATTCCCAGAGTTGATTGTTGCCGCATTAATAATTATTTCGGCACCAAAACAAATTGCGGAATCTAACACTTGTGTGTATACATAAGGCGGGAATTCAATTATTGCCGTGTCTGTATGATTACAGGCCAAATCGGTATAGGTTACCGTATAAATACCCGGACTAGTTGTGCTAATTACGGGGTTTAATGCTGAATTGTTAGAAAAATGAACTGCGGTATCCAAGCTAGCCCATGTTCCTCCGTTAAATGAGAATGTGTTTTGAACTTGCATAAAAAGATTACACGCTAATGTATCATCAAAAATATTCGGCAATGGTAAAACCTCTAAGGTTACTGTTGTATCATAGTGACAACCAAAATCATCAGTTACATTGTATGTGTAGTAAGACGTACCAGCAACCATAGGTTGGATGATAATCGCAGTGTCTAATTGTCCGGAAATTATGGAAGGATTGTTTGACCAGAAATCAGTAACCACGGTGTTTTGATAACCTTCTGATTCTGGATAAAGTGATGCATTAAAGTAAAGGCCCCACTGAAAAATATAGCCATCATCTATTCCTTGGTTATCTTGTACGGTAATTGTCCAGTTTCCATTAACAGGGCAACCAATAAAATTATTAAAATTTCCATCAGGTAAATAAACGCCATTCGGGTTCATCGATGGAAATCCATATGAATTAGTTATCCAATTTGCGGCAGCATTTTCAGTACAAATAGTTCCAAAAGTTGCCATGGTTGGTGAAAAACAATAGGTCCAAACAGGCGATCCGGGTGCCCCTCCGTCTAAATTAGTGTCATTCCCTAGGAAGGTGCTTATTCCATTTCCACATCCACCAGGGATCATTTCTCCAAACTGATTATAAGCATTCATTAAAGAAACAACAGTTCCGTTAGGACAAGTTAGTGAAATCTCTAAATCACCAATATATGAATGTTCAATATCAATACATAATTGATCAAAGTCAGCTGCACTTGAGATTAATGTCGAGTCATCAAATCCGGAAATAGCAATATTTGTTTGGTATTGCGCGCCAGAGCCATCTGGTAAAAAAGTTAAACCAGCGAAGATTCCACCAATTTGGAATTCACCAACGGGGATATCGATGCCCACCGTATCTTGCTGAGTTACCCCACCAATTAGCAAGGTGTTTTCTCCAAGACAAACAGTGTCCTGATAAGGACCTGTGCCAGCAAAGCTAGGTAGTTGGGAAACACGAACCTTACAAGTAATTCGTTCAATGAGCGGAAAAATATCTGTAATTCGTAAGTCAATGAAATAACCCGAACGCTGAGGTGGAGTAAACCAAATCGAATCATTGTTAAATTGACCAATTCCTCCTATTGTCCATTGATAGGCACAATTATTTGCATTTTGTGAGTAACCTGTGTTGGTGATTTCTGACGCGTATGGAAAATTTGCGGTGGACACAAATAAGATAGAATCTCCAAAACAAACATCAACATAACCAGTATCTATCGGGTTTAACGCGTTTGATCCTACTCCATTAATGAAAGCTTGAATATGTGGTAAAAATGGTTGCTGTGGATTTCCACAGGCAACATTTGCATCCCATCCTGTTCCTTCGTTACTTCCATTGGACTTAAATCTTAGGGTTAAACAACCTGATGGATTGTTTTGAAAAGAGGCTTGTACAAAAAAACCATTTGGATTAGTTCCTGAATTGTAGGCGCCAAGTAAAGGCGAAGCAATGGATGGGCCATCGTAGACATATAAGGTATCTGTGGGGTGGATGTTAAAGGTAAAACCAATATTTGTTGCGAACGCAATTGAAACCTTTGATCCTTGTGTCAAATCAGGACAAAAAACGACGATTTCATTCATATTAGGCAAATAATTGGCTGGCCCATCAGAAAAGTTGGTCCCCCCTGCTGGTGGAATAATTCCCGCGCAATTTAAAGGGCTAGCTTGTGGATAGTCTGGGCCTGTTAGTAATATTTGGCCAAAACTAAGTTGAGCCAAAGAAATAAAGATAACTAGTGCTTTTAGTTTTTTCATTGTTTGCTTGTTTTATTCATTTCCAATTGTAAAACGTACATTGATTTCACAATTAACAACTTGTTTTGACCCGCCACCCGGAAATATTGAGAGCGGTCGCTTATTTTAATATTTAAATCCGTGAACATTGGAGCTTGGCCCATTTTAATTGCTATTTCTGGAAAAGCACTCACATCCTTGTCTTTTGGGGCATCGATCGTATAAATCGCATGGTCAATTGCATAACAAAGGACAGCAAATTGGTCGCTATCTTTTTTAAAGTTGTTTAATTCACTCTTATCATAAACTTTTAAAAGTTCTTTTTCTTGAGAAGTTTGTTTTTGCGCCAACACAATGTTAGTACAAAAAAGAGCTAAAAATAAGGGGATGGATATAATTTTCCGCATGGTTTTAATTTAATAATAAAGCAAATTTAATCTTTTTTTTAATGTTAAACCAATGCGTTAAGATGTAACAAATAGTAACCCAATAGTTGTTTAACACACTTTAAGACTTTTTTTTGGTTGAAAAGTTGCATTTATTGTTCGTTTTTTAATGTGGCAGCAAAAAGATTTAAACTTAGTTTTGCTTTTCGATTATAAACGATATAAAATGGAGAACATTAAATTAGCCGAAATTGCTTCACAGGTAAGAAGAGATATTTTAAGAATGGTACATGCTGTAAGTTCTGGACATCCAGGTGGGTCTTTAGGCTGCGCAGATTTTTTAACATTTTTATATTTTGAGAAACTTAGATTTGATTCAAATAATTTCAATATGGATGGAAAAAATGAAGATTTGTTCTTCTTGTCGAATGGACACATTTCTCCTGTTTGGTATAGTGTTTTAGCAAGAACAGGCTATTTCCCAGTTGCTGAATTAGCTACTTTTAGAAAAATATCTTCCCGTTTACAAGGGCACCCATCTACTGATAAAAAACTGCCGGGCATAAGAATGGCATCAGGTTCTTTAGGTCAGGGACTTTCTGTCGGAATTGGTGCAGCGATCACTAAAAAACTAAATCACGATAATCATTTAGTTTTCACCTTGCATGGTGATGGTGAATTACAAGAAGGCCAAATTTGGGAAGCAGCGATGTATGCCGCCGCCAATAAAGTGGATAATTTAATTGCAACGATAGATTACAATGGAAGACAAATTGATGGTGACTTAGATCAAGTACTACCTCTTGGAAATCTTTCCGCTAAATGGGAAGCCTTTGGTTGGGAAGTGCTCGAAATGGATGGCCACAATTTTGATGCTATGCGCAGTGCAATGGATACTGCCATTTCTTTAACGGGAAAAGGGAAGCCAATCGTTGTAATTATGAAAACTGAAATGGGTCAGGGGGTAGATTTTATGATGGGAACACACAAGTGGCACGGTTCTGCACCGAACGACCAACAATTAGAAAGCGCTTTAAATCAATTAAGTGAAAGTATAGGGGATTATTAATATGCGGATTCTTATACTCGTCCTTTTATTTCCCATGTTGTGTTTCTCTCAACAGGAAAAAATAACGCGTATACTTTTTATTTTGGATGCCTCCAATAGCATGAATTCCACCTGGGATAAGCAAACGCGTTTAGAGGGTGCAAAAGAAGTTTTGTTACAAGCGATGGAAAAATTCAAGGGCGTCCCAAATATCGAAATTGCCCTTCGTATTTATGGCCATCAAACACCGATTACTAATAATACACAAGATTGTAATGATACTAAATTAGAAGTTCCATTTTCCAATGGAAACATCGACCTAATAAAAAACAAGATCCGAGGTTTAATTGCTAAAGGTGCCACTCCAATTGCGCGATCTTTAGAGGCTGCAGCAGGCGATTTTCCCGACACTACTTCTCGAAATGTAATCATTCTGATTACCGATGGATTGGAGTCTTGTGATAATAATCCTTGTGTTATTGCGAAAAAATTACGTGAAAAAGGAGTGAAAGTAACACCATTCGTAATTGGTTTAGGGATGGACTTATCTTATTTAGAAAATTTTGCTTGCATTGGTTCTTATTCCGATGCTGAAGATAAGGGATCTTTTAGTAGCGTGTTAACAACAATTATTGAGAAAATATTAATAAAAACGACCGTTCAAATTAATTTAAATGACATCCTGAAAAAGCCAATGGAAACCAATGTCACTCTTTTTCTTTACGAAGCCGGAACTCAAAATTTAAAGTACACTTACACCCATACCTTAAATCGGTATAATAATCCAGATACGCTTGTAATTGACCCCGCTTTTAAATACGATTTGATTGTGAATACGCTTCCGAAAATTGAAAAGAAAGGAATTTCATTGATAAGAAACTCACATAATATTATTCAAGTGGACGCTCCACAAGGATTTTTAAAATGTACAGGGACAACGCCGGTTTCAATTCGTGTAATGCAAAAGGGCAACTATGAAACCATCAATGTTCAGTCGATTAATACTCAAGACAAATACCTAGTAGGGTTTTATGACCTTGAGATTTTGACTTTACCACGCATCCACGAAAGGGTTGAGATTTCTCAAAGTAAAACCACCTTATTAGCCATAAAGGCTGCAGGTTCCTTAGAATTGAAAAGTGTAAAATATATGGTTGGGCAAGTTTTTGTTGATAAAGGGAATGGATTATTTGAATGGGTTTTTAATTTGGATGAAAAATTAATGTCTTCTAAATATGCCCTTCAACCGGGAAATTATAAATTGATTTATCGACAAAAAGATCAAAAGTCAACCGGATATACCCAAGAGAAAAAATTTAAAATAGAATCTACAAAAAAAATACTTTTAAATCTTTAACATATGGAAATAGAAATACTTGGAAATAAAGACACTCGCTCTGGTTTTGGTGAGGGCTTGGCTGAATTAGGAAGAACAAACCCAAACGTGGTAGCACTTTGCGCTGATTTAACAGGGTCTCTAAAAATGGACGCTTTCTTGAAAGAAAATCCAGAACGGTTTTTTCAAATTGGCATTGCTGAAGCAAACATGATGTGTATTGCTGCAGGGATGACTATTGGGGGTAAAATTCCCTTTACTGGCACCTTTGCAAATTTTTCAACCGGAAGAGTTTATGACCAAATCCGCCAATCGATTGCCTATTCGCAAAAGAATGTGAAGATTTGTGCTTCGCACGCAGGATTAACGCTAGGAGAAGATGGGGCAACCCATCAAACTTTAGAAGATATTGGCATGATGCGAATGTTACCAAATATGACAGTGATAGTTCCGGCTGATTTTAATCAAACAAAACAAGCAACAATTGCCATAGCGGATCATCAAGGACCTGTTTATTTAAGATTTGGAAGACCAGTGATGCCAATTTTTATTAAACCTGATGCACTTTTTGTTATTGGAAAAGCAGACATCATAAAAGAAGGAACCGACATTTCGATTATTGCTTGTGGACATTTAGTTTGGAAATCAATTGAGGCAATTAAAGTTTTAGAAGAGCGTGGTATTTCAGTAGAATTAATAAATATGCACACCATTAAGCCTTTGGATGAATCGGCAATTTTACTTTCTGTTGCGAAAACTAAATGTGTGGTAACAGCGGAAGAACATATGATCAATGGGGGATTAGGAGAAGCTGTATCGCAAGTATTAGCTCGTAAAATGCCCGTTCCTCAAGAGTTTGTTGGCGTGAATGATACTTTTGGTGAGAGTGGCGCTCCTATGGAATTAATGACTAAATATGGGATCGACACTGAAGATATTATCAACGCATCTCTTAAGGCATTGGCGAGAAAAGGGTAATTATAAGCTGTTTATTAGCACTAAATAATTTTCTTCCAGAGTGATAGGAGGAAAGCAGGTTCCGTTCGCACAAATAAATATACCGTTTTCATTGTGATTACTTCCGATAGGTATTTCTTTATGATAATTTAGAATCACCCTTTCTCTTGGATATATAGCGTGATGATTTAAATTAAATGTCAAGGCATCAAGATTAGTGATTTCGATAGGACCTTTTAATTCCATCAAATATAATAATGCCCAGTTCGAATGTCCTGGCCCATAACTTTCCATTTCTTCAGTGGCATTGGCTAGCATTTGACGGGCATAATTCACCCAATTTTCACGTTGAAAATAGTGACCCATCATCCAAAAGTTTTTCGCCATTACCGAGTTACTTGAGGGCATAA
>Ga0214919_10000471_pt1 | contig 68745 bp, 37 predicted proteins | sample LL1503_MetaG_FD_177994 | JGI IMG/M metagenome (GOLD analysis project Ga0214919, IMG submission 177994) | Freshwater microbial communities from Lake Lanier, Atlanta, Georgia, United States - LL-1503 | ecosystem: Environmental > Aquatic > Freshwater > Lake | place: USA: Georgia | collected... | reverse complement strand
ATATAACTCGTCGTTTGCAGTTATTGATTTTATGCGATTAACGGTCGTCATCTACCGAGTTGCCGTCGCTGACTATTTGCCCAATCGATTACCAGAGCAGGCCCATCATAAACACATAACAAGGGTTCCAGTTACGTCATTCTGTTTACCACCGTCAAATGACGATAATGCACGGTCTATGTGTTTATGGTGGACCTGGCCGGATTCGAACCGGCGTCTTGAACACATCCTCTTTGAAGGGATTACAACTATCTTTTTATTTATCGTTGATAGCAATTACGCTCACGGTAAATCTGTCCATCTGGTTGTTGAATTTCTTTCCAAGAAGTACAAACAGTTTGTGGTTGTTGTACAATCACTTGTTCACGTTGAACAACAACTGGTTGCTGATTAGCATTGGCAATAACTGCACCAGCAATACCACCAATAATCAATGGGGCTACCCAATCATTACGTTCAACAATAACGGGTCTGTGTTCCCAACGAGGTCCGCATCCTGGATGACGATGATCTATACCCCAACGACAATCTTGAGCAAAAGCCATATTACTGACCATTAATGTTAGTGCAACCAAAAGTAATTTCTTCATAATTTATCTCCTATACATATATAACGCGGTAGACATGTATTTAGTTGACATTATTGAACAACTAGGTGCCCAGTAGCATACATGATTGCCATAACTGGACCGGCAATATGTTCACCAATTTCATACAATGCCCAAATAGTTAATGCAACTGCCCACCATGGGTTAGTTTCGGCTTTGCGCCCTAACCACATAAAGAACTTAGCATGTGCCTGTCCGATTTTGTTTGCAAGTTTTACTATCATATATTATTTAGTAAGATTTTGAATATAATTAATATAATTAATATTTTCATATATATCAGTTAATGCCGAAAAATCATCTTTAAAAGATTTAATTATTTCTGGAAATTTATCAATATTCATTGCAATTTCTTTTGCTCTATTTTTATTATGTTCTAACTTAGGTTGTAGTTGATTTTCTATTTTTTTCAATTTATCTAATGGAATTTCACATAGTTTGATAAAATTATTTACTATCATATTAAGTCTTTTTTTAGAGTCAAGTTCCGAATCAAATGAATAATCAAAAATTTCAGTATATAACTCAAATCCTAACGTTGTTAAATATTTATGAAGTCCGGGACCCGAATGCGCTAAAAAAGGTTTTTCCCAAATTAATGCCATTGATACTTTTTCTGAAAAAAACATATGTTCGTCGGTGCTTTCAGAAATCAATTGTGCAAATGATTGAAAATATTCGATTGGTAAATTGCTCGTATTTTTATCTTCAGCATATGAATCAAAAGTTTGATTAAATTTTAACATTTTAGGTTTAAAATATTCAAAGGGATATGTACCAAATTCGTTAGTATTGTGCCAAGAAATTGCATTACTAGATATTAAATTATTTTTTTCTAACAAATCTATAAGACGACACCGATGAATATGGGGTCTATGATTCATACAAATAAAATGATATTTTAATCCCATTGCCTTTTCTTTTTTCAGCTTAATAGCTTTTGACGCATCCGGCCTCATAACATTTGCATATGTTTTTATTAACCAATATTCTCCCCAATATGTAATGTTTAAATTTTCAGATTGATATGGTATCGGACTAGCAGTTATCAATTCTATTTTAATTTTTTCTTTTTGTACATAATAGTGAAAATAATCCCATACATACACATTACCAAAAATTGACAATGTATCCCATTCATTGCAAGCAAAAATTATTATGTTGTCTACTGGTTCTTTATCAAATATCTTTTTCATAAAACCATATCGGTCAACATGATGGTTCCAATAATCTATTGTCAAATTTTTCATATGTTATAATAAAAATTAAATTTTTCTTTCAACCAAGGCCAATCATAACTTAATCTTAATTTATCAAAGTCCCCGTTAACTTCGTTATAGTATTCTACTGCATGTTGTGCACCTTCCATGCTGTATTCATTGAACTCACCCATACCCACAGTTAACCACATTTCCAAACGTTCTTTGCTTTCATCAGTAGATGATGCTTTAAGTTTAATACATTCACGGAATGCTGTACGCCAGGTGTCCCATGCACTAGTATTAAATATTGCAACACCTGAGTTGATTTTAATAATCTCATGTTCACTATCCATAGTAAAGTCTAATCCAGTTCCAAAGTTTTCTAGTGTAAGTTTTTTATTGTTAGCAACAATAGCTTGGTGACCATACTTTAACCCGTTAACAGGGTTAGTGGCATGAAAAATATAATGCTTTGGAATTTGTAATCTATCCGGTTGCCAGTTAAAATCAAATTTAGAATTTACTTTTAATTTAGCATTAACTAGAAAATACCATTGAGTGTCACTAGAATTTGCTGCTACATGTTGACTATTTACACGACCGCTTACCCCATCTATTCTTACTACTTTATTTGGTAACCCTTGCGTTATTTTTAATAAATGTTCGTAATTTGTATCTGCACTAGTTTCTCCGTTACTAAAAAATACAATATCCAATGGATTAGATTTAGCAAGTCGGCTATTAGTAATGATATATGGGTAATCATATAATTCATGTTTTATATAATCTTTGGCTTCTTTTGGAACAACAATACGTGTTCCACCGACACTAGTAATCTGAATATTTTTAGATTCCGGTGTCCATAAACTCATAGGTTCAGTATCAATGATATTAATGTCTTTGTTATCCTCAGTGATAAACACAGCATATGGGAAATTGAATATTGAATTTATATTGTTTACATGAGTATCTTCTTTAGTTACAATAACCGGTGCTGATAATCTTTTAACTCTCTGACTTTGATTATAATTAATTTTTTCATAATCTTCTAATGTATTCATATCTTCAATCAATGTTCTAAGTTTGTTAACATCAATTAAGAATGTGTCCCCAAACTTCTGTCTATCGCTAGGAAATACATGTAATTGATCTTTAGCAAACGGATCGCATATATAAGTAAAATCAAAATCTTTATAATCACATACTGTGCTAGCTACCCAAACATAATGTTCTTTTTTTACAGTAAGCATACTTAACATTTTTTGCAATGTTGCAATATAACTATCCTGATAGTTGACTATTAATTTTCCTTCTTTTTTAAGTTGTGTCATGTCCGTGTTACCATGGTCAATATAAACAATATCATACAAGATGTTTGTTGCCTTTGCTTTTCTGTCTTTAACAAAGTTCAAGTTAGAAAGATGTTCAATTATCTTAATAAATTTTGTATCTTGTGCAAATGTTTCGCGGTTAACCATAAATGTGGTTCCCCAATGGCTCCATTGCGTACCAAACACATGAACCATCTTCATTTGCCATGGATTAGGATAATAGTTGAAATCAAAATCACTATAATCTAATTCACTGTTCAATATCCAGCACAAATTACTACTAGCACGATTAATGCAACGATTAATAGTATCGACCCAACTATTCAAGTAGCGAGTCTTTTGTATATTAGGAAATTGTTGTTTTAACCCTTCAAATCTTACCTGTGATTCATTGTTACTTCTGTCTACAAAAAACATATCGATATTAATTTTTACATTAATAGTTTTATCTTCTACGTAGTTAATATCTTTGAATCCTTTTAACCAGGACGCTGCGTTAACAAAATATGTTTGTGTATTAATATTATCCTGTGAACCAAAAGCATGTAAATATTGTGATTGCTCAATATCAGGTCGCCAATCAAAATCAAACTCACTATAATCTAAATCAGGATTTAATGCCCAGAATAATTTATTAGGGTGCTGTTCAATTAAATCTTCTAAGGTTGTTGTAATAATATATTTAGGAAAACCTTCTATTTTTTCTATGGGTATTTCAATCTCTATCTCAGTTCTTTCTACTCTTTCCAAATATATTATTTCACCGTTTGTGTTTGGTGACATATACCTAGGGCCATCCTCTTTATCTAGCAATGTACCAAATTGATATATGTAGGGTGGTGCAGTTTCATCTGGGTGCCAGCTATAATCAAATGTGCTAATATCTGATTGATTAGGATTGAACCAATATTTTTTAGATGGCAATTTTGTAGCATGGATAGAGTCAACATATTTGAGTTGCCCAATTGGTTTACCTGATGCCAATATTGGAATAGCCTCAGGCACATACGTAGGTCCACCTGTTTTTTGCCATTGAGTACCAAATATATAAATATAGGCAGGTTCGTTTGGATGAGGAACCCAGCTAAAATCAAAATTATTTAAATCAATATCATCTGGAATATTCCAGCAAGATTTATTTTCTCCCAATTTTGCAACAATATCAGTAACATATTTAATTTGACCAATGGGTTCACCCGAAGCTAGCCTAGGTATACTATTAGGTACATATCTTGGTCCCCCCCTGTCATGCCATTGCGTGCCAAATTCATATATGTAATCCGGGTCTTTAGGATTAGGTACCCAGCTATAATCAAAAGCAATAACATTATCAGGAATTACCCAGTTAGTTTTGTTTGGTCCCAATTTTGCAACAATATCAGTAACATATTTAATTTGACCAATTGGGTTATCTGAGGATAATTTAGCAATTTCTTTAGGTATATATTGAATAGTAGGCATTATCTCTGCTGGATACTGCGTATTTCCAAATACGTAAATGAATGGAGTATCTGTCTCGTCCGGATGCCATGAATAATCAAAATCCTTAATAACAATATTATCTAAAATTATAAAATTATCCTTTTCAGGTAATCTTTTTGCTTTAATAATACGTGTATCAATATATTTTACTGGACTATCTTTATTAACGCCGGGCGTTAAATATTTTGGACCGCCGGTCTTTTGCCATTGTGTACCAAAATGATAGATGAACATAGGATCATCGGGATGTGGATGCCAACTAAAATCAAATTGGTCTACTGCAATATTTTTAGGTATTACCCAATTTGCTTTATTAGGACCAATTATAGCATTATTATTGTCAATATATTTAACTTGTGTAGCCCCGGGCATTACATACTTGGGTCCGCCGGTCATTACCCATTGAGTGCCAAATTGATAAATATAATCTTCTTCCGTTGCATCTGGATGCCATGAATAATCAAAACTAGCAATTTTTAACCCGATCGGCATTACCCAATTATTTTTATTAGGCAGTGCCAGTACTTTTTGAGTGTCAACGTATTTTATTTCAGTAGCGCCCGGTACTATATATCTTGGTCCACCTGTCTTTTGCCATTGAGTACCAAACTCATATATGTAGGCTGGGTCTTTGGGATTAGGCACCCAACTGAAATCAAAGTCAGTAGTATCTACGTTATTAGGAATGATCCAATTTAATTTATTTTCCCCTAGCTTTACAACTATATCATTTATATATTTGTATTGATCAGCTCCAGGAATATAATATTCAATAGTAGGCATTATCTCTGCTGGATACTGCGTATTGCCAAAAACATATATAAAAGATTCTTCGGTTTCATCAGGATGCCAACTATAATCAAAATCAGCAATTACATAATTGTTGACTGTTCTCCAATATTTTTTATTAGATAAACGTTTTGATTTAATAATACGTGTATCAATATATTTCACAGGGCTATTTTTATGCGCTCCAGGAGTTACATAGCGCGGGCCACCTGTCTTTTGCCATTGAGTACCAAATTGATATATGTACGGCTCATCTTCTATATATGGATGCCAACTAAAATCAAAATTATTAACATCAATCGTTGTAGGATCAAATTCCCAATTTGTTTTGTCAGGTACTGCTTTTGCCATCAATATGTCAATATATTTTATTTCAGTTGCACCTGATACAATGTATTCTGGTCCGCCACTAGTAGCCCATTGAGTTGGAAATCTATATATGTATGGAGGACTGGAGTCATCTGGATGCCAGCTAAAATCAAAATCTGTAATATCAATCTTTTTAGGTATAATCCAATTTAATTTATTTGTTAATATTTTAACTTTTTGAGTGTCAACATATTTTATTTCAGTAGCACCCGGTATTATATATCGTGGTCCACCTGTCTTTTGCCATTGAGTGCCAAACTCATATATGTAGGCTGGGTCTTTGGGATTAGGCTTCCAGCTAAAATCAAACTCACCAATATCAATATTGTCAGGTACTATCCATCCATTCATATCTACATCAAGTAGAGCAATAACTTCTCCTATATATTTTATTTGAGTTGCCCCTGGCATCACATACTCAATTGTAGGCATTATTTCTGCTGGATACTGCGTATTTCCAAACACATAAATAAAAGATTCTTCGGTTTCATCCGGATGCCATGAATAATCAAATTCTTTTATTTTAAGATTATCTATTATTTTCCAATAAACATTGTTTGGTAATACTTTTACTTTTTGAGTGTCAACATATTTTATTTCAGTAGCGCCCGGTACTATATATCTTGGTCCACCTGTCTTTTGCCATTGTGTTCCGAACTGCCAAATTAAATCTGGTTCTAATGGATCAGGTCTCCATGTATAATCAAAAAAACTATCATCAATATTAGCCGGTATCACCCATTTATCTAATTCAGGTAATACTTTAACAAGATCATCCATATATTTTATTTCAATTGCGCCTTCTACTTTATATTGAATCGTCGGCTTATATAAATTAGAAATATATTTATTACCCCATGTATATATGTAAGGAGGATCTTTGGGATTAGGCACCCAACTAAAGTCAAAGTTATCCTCAGCAATAGGTTGTGTAATTATCCAGTTATTTCTATTTTCTCCTAATTTAACAACTATATCATTTATATATTTTATTTGAGTTGCCCCTGGCATCACATACTCAATTGTAGGCATTATTTCTGCTGGATACTGCGTATTTCCAAACACATAAATAAAAGATTCTTCTGTAGTATCTGGATGCCATGAATAATCAAAATCTTTAATTACAATATTATCTAATGTAGTAAATGCTTTTTTATTAGGTAGTCGTTTTGCTTTAATAATACGTGTATCAATATATTTCACAGGACTATTTTTATTTGTCCCGGGAGTTATATATTTTGGGCCCCCGGTCTTTTGCCATTGAGTACCAAATTGATATATGTAAGGTTCATCTTCTATATATGGATGCCAACTATAATCAAAATTATCAACATCAATATAATCAGGTATCTCCCAATTATCCATTGACGCTGTAGCTTTTGCTACCAATGTGTCAATATATTTTATTTCAGTTGCCTCAGGTACAACATATACTGGTCCACCACTCATAGCCCATTGAGTTGGAAATCTATATATGTATGGAGGACTGGTATCGTCTGGGTGCCAACTAAAATCAAAATCTTTAATATCAATATTTTTAGGTAAGGTCCAATTAGTCATATTAACTAATCTTTTAGCTTTAAAAATATCTATATACTTGATTTCTGTTGCACCCTCAACCTCATATCGAGGCCCACCTGTTTTTTGCCATTGTGTTCCAAATTGATAAATGAAAGGTGGTTCGGCTGGACTAGGTTCCCATGAATAATCAAAATTTTTATAATCAATATTTTCAGGAATAGCCCAATTTTCTAAACATGGTTTACGTGTAGCCCGTTCTTTCATAAACTTATATTCTGTTGCACCTTCTACAACATACTGAATACTAATTTTATCTTCAGGTTTGTTCCACTGATTTCCCCATACATAAATGTAGGGAGGGCTTGTTGGATCAGGTACCCAAGAATAATCTATATCATAACTATTTTCAAAATGGTCAAATTTATCAGGCTGGGGTAATAATTCTACAACACCTCTCATATACTTTATAGTACTGGCACCTGGTGCATGATATTCTACACAGGCTTGCAATTCTACTGGGAAAAATTTACATCCCCATGAATGTATATAGGGAGGATCTGTTGGATCTGGGTGCCAACTAAAATCAAATTTAGTTTCGTCAACTGGATATACCAATACCCAATTATCATTTTTTATATTTTTACGAATTACCGGATTAACATCATTTCTATAAATAATTACTTGACTTGGTTGAGATGAGCATAGCCAGGTTCCGCTATCTTTTTGATGCTGACTAGGCCATACGTTGTTGTGTTCTTCCGCCCATACATCTTCATTGGGTAAGAATTCAAAATCAAAGTCCCAATCAAAATTCTGATAATCACAGTATTCGTTGATTATCCAAAAATGTTCAGTGGTACATTGTTGTCTAGCATCTTCTATTGAAGTTGCAAATTTTTCTCTTGGGTGAACATTGGGTTTATTACCGTAATAAAATACATCTCTTAGCATTTAATTACTTATGATAAAACTTTAACCCCGTATAGTTTTTCAAATCTATCAGCATCACTACGGTCGTTGACCATTGGCTCACCGCGTATATTTAAACTTGTATTCAACAACATGGGGCATTCTGTCATTACATACCATTTTTCTAATAACTCTCTGATGCCAGATCCATCTTTTGGCACAGTTTGTACACGGCTAGTCCCGTCATGATGTACAATAGCAGGGAATTTTTCAGGATACTTACACTTGCTAATCACTTGCATATATCTACTATCATTCCAGTGCTTAGGCATATCAAAGTATTGGTGAGCATATTCTTCTAATATGACAGGGGCAAATGGTCTAAACTGTTGTCTGCGTTTAATCTCATTTACTTTGTTTTTAATTGAATGTCCTCTTGGGTCTGCAAGTAAACTTCTGTTACCCAATGCTCTCGGGCCGAACTCTGCTCGTCCTGATGCGACACCAACAATCCGATCAGTAAGTAACACATCAAGTATGTTATTAACAGGATACTTGCCAGGGATGTTATGACCAAGAAAAGCATCAGTCCAATTAACTTTAGTACCATGCCCAAGGCATGCTGCACCCAAACTATTGCCAGCATCGCCGGGGTTAGGCATAATCCAAATATTTTCATAAAAGTTCCCCAGTAATCTGTTTGCTAAACAATTCAATGCTACGCCGCCTCCGTATACTAGATTCTTACTAGAGCCTATCATTCTAGCTTTAGCTATTACTCTAGTAATCATATGTTCTACTAACTCTTGGGACGTACTAGCAATGTTGTAATTATCAGCATCTTTTAAGAAATCTTTACTAACACCTATATGTAGATTTTGCTTAAAAGTGAATATATCTTTATTATCCACTAACTCACTTATCATATCCTTTAGATGTATAGGTTTTCCATATGCTGCCATACCCATTAGAATGTATTCTTCATCTAGCGGGCGTAGCCCAACTCTTTTAGTCATTGCTGAATAAAATAAACCAATGCTGTTTGGATACTTCATGCTCCATAGTTTTTTGTATTTTGCTTTACCAGTTGAGGAATCATAATGTGCATCCCAAATAGTGATGGTATCAAATTCCCCAATAGCGTCAATTACTACAACGGTAGCATCATTAAAGGGACTTGTTTGAAATCCGGCGGCTGCATGGCATAGATGATGACCATGTGTATGAATTTTGGGGGAGCCAATTTGGTAATAAGTAACACCCAATATCTTTTCCCATGACGGCCAAGTAAAGCCTTCACCACTACGCAGTTGACGCAATGATTTTAACCACGGCCGTTCGTAGTAATGATATTGTAAATATGCAGAATTGGTGTGTTGGAATGCATCGTACATCAATCTTTCACACACATCCTTGTCGTGCTTTTTTTTACTATAACGTTCGCTGTGACCAGCAAACAATATATTGCCATGTTTATCTACTACGCTAACGGCTGCATCATGGAAGCCAGCTGATATGCCTATATAGTTCATTTGTAAATAAACGGATCACGCTTACGTAGTTCTTTTAATCGCTTGCGATATTTATATTCTCTAATCAAATTTTTAAACCATCTTACTATAAACATTTGTTTGCCTCTATAAAATTATACAACTCATCGGCATATAATGCATGAGGAGTTTCATTGTGATGCCAATATTTTGCTTTAGGATTAGTATACCCCAAATCTTTATATTTTATATAAAATGATTGAGAGTTATCCGTTATGTTGTAATATTTAGTGTGATCAATTAGTGATAGGTAAAAATCATTGTGTGACGTTTTTTTATCAAACATACACATTGTGTTGCACATTATATAATTTATGTTTTTTGATTTCAAAAAATACTGAACTTGGAGTATTAAATTAGCACTCAATATTTCCAAATATTTTTCATTTTTTGATATAAAGTCATGATAATCTGGAATTAAAAGTTTTTCTTCAGGATCTCCGCCAGGCCATCCTATACTCACCCTTAAATATTTATCTCCACTATTAGCATGATAATCCATATATGGACTATGCTCACCGTACCAAGACATTCGTTCCCACGGAACTTCCATTCTAATGCAGTCTGTCCAGCTAACTAATACAAATACTTCCATAGTTTCAGGATCATATTTTTCACTAACCCATTGTAAAACACTTCTAGCAATGGTTGAATTTGTGGCACCCGGGTCTGCTGTATTAATTGGAGTATATCCAATTTTACCTGCTAGCAAATTTCCATATGAATGTTGTCTATTATAATAAGAATCCTGTGTTCCATCTATTTCTGACCCGGATGAATGGCTACAACCGGCAATTAACATTATTTTTTGTTTCATGTTGTTTTAATTTTAATAGTTGATATATCAATAGATACAAATTCTGCTTGAGTCATTGCTTCTTTTTCAGGAATTACTACACTGGTAGTATCTGATACTTTTACTTCATAATCAGTATAGTTGCTCCAATCACCCGAGTCTACCCAATGTAATTTAAATGAGAAATCTATCGTGTCGTTGAATAATTGTTCTTCATTTAATAAGTCAGTAAAGTCTTGTGTGTTTCTACCTAATTCAAGGTCCCAATCTGGCTTTGCTAATTTTCTAGCACGTTTAGCAGTATTAGCTTGAATTCTGCTATAATCTTGTGCATAGAACGGACCCTTTCTTCCTTCAGGTGGTGGCAATCTGTCATCAAAGTTATTGTCTATTTGATCAAACTTAATATCAAAATCAGCATCCCACTTGCCTTCATCACTAATAGTAAACTTATAAACAGCGTTATACATGCCTGGGCCAAACTGACTACCAAACTCTATCAAATCAATATCAGGATTAAATTTAACTTCAGCAGTATATCCCCCCCTAGTTTTCCATAACATTCTAAAGAATGGCCACATCTCATTTACTAATGTATCTGCAAATGAATTAATATTTGGTTTAATTATATTATAATCAAATTTTTCATATTCAATCTCTCTAATACAATTGTTGTTATTTAATGTTATTTTATAATGATCTCTAGCTAAACTAGTTCTTACCGGATACCCAATTGGAATATCAGTGCATCCCTTTAAAAAATCAGCAAACATATGAAATGTTTTTACTCTAGTCATTACATGAGTACCACCCATAGTAAAGTCATTTGTAATCCAATGTCCTTGATACTTGTGCCAGCTTAAATTATATCTATGTGGGTTTTGTCCAACTATAGTTTCTGGACCCTGTGAGAATCCTACACCTAACCCTGCGTTATTAATATTGTTATTTCTCATACGCCATAACAATGTCATACTATCAGCGTAGTCTTGAAAATCTTCAGTGGGAAACCCCACTATCCAATTTGTTGATGCCCATATACCAACTTTCTTTCCATCAATAAAGTTTTGTTCCATCTCAGCGATAGTAACACCTTTAGACATATCATCTAAAACTTTTTGACTTCCGGATTCGATTCCATAGTTAAACATAACACACCCACCTGCTGCTAAGTCTTGCATATATTCTAAATCCATACGACCATCACAACGGGCATATCCTGTCCATTTAATTTTAAGGTCTTTTGCAACCACACCTTTAACAAATGCTCTAAGTTCTTTTAAATTACCATTAACCAAACTATCAATAAACCAAACAACATCAGTTCCCTTATTATAATAAAGCCATTCAAGTTCAGTAATTAAATCAACTGCTTGTCGTTGACGATATTTCCAAAAATGTGTTTCTTCGCAAAAAGTACACTTTGCAGTACATCCTCTACTTATTTCTGAATTAACGCCATTAGGCAATTCATATTGACTGAAATCAATAGATTCATAATCTGGCATAGGAAGACCATTAATGTTAATGCGTTGATCTTCGGGTTGATTTAATATTTTAGTTTCATTATGTACAATACCATCTTCAACTTCATCTAACAGATACAATAAGTTTGCTTCACCTTCTCCTATAACAACATAATCATAGTATGGTTCAATTTTAAACCAACTGTTATGAACGTTAGGGCCACCTACTGCAATTTTTACATTGGGCAATCTACGTTTTAATTCTTTACACATCCATTTGCTAGGTGCTTCACTAATATAATAGATACTAAACCCAACTACATCTGGGTTAAGTGCTACAATATCATCTACAGCTTTACTGAGCAAAGGCTCTAATACTGGATGAATATCTTTCATGTAAGTATCACCTAACCAATGCCAACTTCCTGTTGGATCCCATAATCTAAATGGAAGTTTGTTATTGGGTTTCCAATCGGTTCGATATTCATTGTATGCCTTGACATTTAAATCCATAACATGAGTTTCATATCCTGAACTTTTAGATATGCCACTCAATCTAGCTAAACTAAACGGTGGCATAAAGGGACTCCATTCTGGACACAAGACCAAAACTAATTTAGTTTTTCTTGTTTTGTAGTCTACATACACTGGAGTTAAGTTTTTTTGTACCGTTTGTTTTGCGTACGGTGCGATAGCTTCCATCATGCTACGATGACGGGCATCTGCAATATCTTCCGTGGGTCTTTCTTTGGCTTCTAATTTATCAACTGCAAAGTCTTTTAAGGTGTAATCCAAACTAATCTCCTATATAGACTATTTAAGTCTTTTTGTTGCAGTGGATTTATTATTCAATAAAATATTTCTCAATATTTTCAGTTACTGCATAATCTCTAGTAGAATAAAAATGAGTATGATTGTATTCTACAATGTCTTTGATTTGCGATTGCCACTCGGCCCATTCTTTTGTTGGTTTTTTCATTAGTTTGTCAATTTCGGTTAGAATTAACTTTAACCTATCATCATCATTTTGAACTGTATCATATGTTTCATCAATAATGGGAGAAAAAGTTTTATATCCCATTTTCTTTAATTCAGCTAACATCCCGGGCCGGGCCAATAAGATAAAAGGATGTTTTGTAACTATACATTTAAATGTTTTTTCTGTGATAAAAATACAATCTTCTGTAGCATGTCGTTGGAATCTTCCTTTACTTTCATCATAAAACATGGTTTCAGTAACTATACTAAAATAACTATTGTTAAAATATTTTAGGTCATCTTCTGTTATGTTACAATTGTAGCAATATGGATTTAAATTAACTGTTTCTTTTAATTTTAAATTTAATTTCATAGGAAATATATGACTATTGCGTTTTATATGTTTAAAATCATCATTTAAAATATTCATAATGTGTTTCCAGTCACTGTTGCCAGGAGTAGCTCCTTCAAATGAATAATATCCATCTTTAACATAATTATTAGCCAACATAAATTCAAGCAATCTGGCTCTGTGTTCTCTAGCCATATTATTAAAACACAAAAATTTCTTATTTTTTTCTTCAACTATATATTCTATTTTGTTATTATATTCAGCATACATCGATTGTGAAAGCAACTGAAAGAAATGTCCGGACAAAATTGATATTTTTGATTTCCAATATGTATTACCTGATATTTTTCTGTTATACATTTTATCGTATACTTCTTGACAATCAGGAGATCCAGACACATAAAAGAAATCTTTAGAATCAATAACACCCTCTAATAAATTGGCAATTCTATGAATTTTAGAAACCATATGAGGAAGAACTCCTTCTGATACGTTATAAAGAAAGAATTTGGTTGCACCGTTCTTTTTTGCATTTAATATATCTTTGATAATAGTTTCAGTGGATCTTAAATGAAACACAGGTTCATTTGTTGTCATAATGCCACTGTCTATCAAATGAATTTTATTGATATGCTCTTTTAATTCAGGCCACACTGTTATCAACAATTCCTGCATACGTGCTATTTTAACAATACCGTAATTAGGAGGTTCCAAACTTTCTATTTTTTTTTTAGTATTTCCATAATGTATTACTTCTCCTCGGTGCTTTAAAGAAAGATTATTTCGCCATGGATCAATTAATACAGACTCTGGTTTGATTTTACGTATTACATTTTCAACCCAGGATTCCCAGTAACCAATTAAATATACTTCAGTCCATTCTAAATTTAAATTGGTATCGTTAGTATTTTCATCATAATAATGTACATTACCTCCGTGTTTTTCAATATAATGTCCTATTAACATACTAGCACTACCATTGGTGTAAGGGACATTTGGTTTATATGCCTTGCCAATTATGGTAATATTCTTACCATTTTTTAAACAACGCAATGCCATACGTTCTGCTTGAACTTCTCTGGCTCTCATAATAGCATCAAACAAATCGTAACCTAAATCTAATCTATCGGCAAGATATCTCAATGCTATATTGTCTCTAGGATGACATGCTCCGGCGTCGCCTAGTCCTGCTTTCATGTATGACGGGCCCATAATTCTATGTGTTGATTTTGCTAATGCATTAGTTACAACATCAACATTTATATTACCATTTGTTTCTGCAACATCTTGTATCATGTTTACTAATGCTAGTTTTGTGCTAATAAATGTATTATAAAAAATCTTAATTGATTCTGCTTCATCCCATGTTCCTACTTCATATCTAGGGTCATTTTTCATCATGGGCTTATAAAAGTCAATTAGTTCTTTTGCATCACCGGTTAGATCACCGTTTTCAGTCCCAATAATAACCATTTCTGGATTAACAAAATCCCATGATACCGTTCCCATTGCAATTAAATAAGGGTTATAAATAAATCTAGCATTAGTAATACAAGTACTTAATTCATTCCTAACGGTTCCCGGAAGAACGGTTGAAATTAATATAACTAACTGTGAAGAATTAACATATTTGTTAATTTCATTTAATAAATCTTTTGCAATAGTATAATCAAAATCTTTATTTGGTAAATGACTAGATGGTGTTTCACCCCCGTATATTGGATCGTGTGGGGTAGGTGCGGCAATAAAAATAAAATCTTTATCCTTCACCGTTTCTTCTATGGTGTTTAACATTGGAAACGTAGGTGTTTTTGTATCTACATCATATCCAACAACATCATAATAGTTTGCCATTACTTCTGCTACTGGTTCACCCAATTTTCCAACCCCTATCATTGCTACTTTTTTGTTCATATGATTATTTACGCTTTTATCTTAACATCATTAATTTTTTAAAATTATATTCAACCATTGGTAATACATTATTTTCAAATTCTAAAAATTCATCATCTGTATAATTATACAGTCTTTCAATTTCATTCATAATAGCTTTTAATCGTTCTTCATCATTTTCAATAGAATCATAACTTTCATTTATAAAAGGATGGAACGTTTTGTATCCTCTTTCTCTGAGTACCTTAAGAGAATTAGGGAATCCAACTAATACAAAGGGCAATTTTCCGGAAATAAATTTAAATGTTTTTTCACTAAAAAATATGCAATCTAATTGCATATCATTTTTTAATATGTCCATATCTTTCGTGTCAGCAAAAAACTTTGTTTCAGTTACTATACCAAAATATGAATTATTATACAAATGTGAATCATGTATAAGACCGTGCGGGTCACTTATACTTAATGATAATCTCATTGGAAATTTATCTATATTAGACAATATTGTTTTTTCAACGTCTGCTGCTAACATTGGCATCAACATATGCATGTGAGATATTGGTGGCATTTTGGCATCAGCCTCTGCTGTTATATTATCTGATTCATTTGCATTGAGATACATTGAAAAATAAGCATCATCTAACAAATTGCGTTTTATTGCTTCAGCAATTATATATAATCTATGATATGCAGGTCTTCTATTAAAACAAAGAAATTTTTTCTTTTTTATAGACACATTTCTTATCAAAATGTTTGTATAAAAATCTAAATTTTGTTGTATTTTATCTCTAGCATGATATTCATAAGCATTATTAAATATCACTTGTAACGGAATTAAATTAAAAGTAGCACAATGTTTTAAATAATATCTATGATTTTCTTCACATTCGATGCTTCCGGATAAAAAGGTAATATTATCTAAATTGATATCAAAATTTTTTACTAATAGTCTAACAATTTGATCTGTTGATAGCAATCCACGTAATGGTAACCCTTCTCCTGCACAATCAAATTGTATTGATAGATTATTATTAATAGAATAGATTGAGTTTATACAATCTGCAATAGTACTATAATTTTCATCGGTTAAAATAAAATTATCTAAGTATCTAGTAGCAACAATAATTTTTTTATTATTCGTATCGTGTTGTACGATTTGACTTAAATTCATAATTTAGTAATCCACGCCTTACCAAAATTTCTTCTTCTAGCAAAGAATATTTGTTCACAAAATCTTGCTAAACTCATATCTTTATCCTCAGGAAAATCAAAATAATATGTACTATCTTTAACTAATTCTGTTCCATTTTGAATATAGCCTAATAGGTCATATTTAAAATTTATTGTTTGCGGGTATAGACTAATTCCAGTGTAATCTACCAAAAACTTTTTTTGAAACAACATAAGTTCATTGTGTATATCTTTTGGAATTTCAAAATTTTCTTTAAGAAATTCATCAATCATTTCAAATACATGATTATGTTTACCCTCACTATGTATATTAATCAATGTGCTATGAATTAAATTCCATCCATGTATTTCCATACCTTGAATAGGTATATGATCAATTCTACCATGCTTGCTCCAATTGCTATAATGTTCTCTAATACGTTCCATTTCACTATTAAACCATGGATCACGCTCAATATGTTCTAATAACTGTTCATAAAAAACTTCATATTCTATATTTTTATACTTACGCAAAAATCTACTAATATAGTTTGTCATACCATTAATATGAAAGGTGTTTTGAAACCAACTGAATATTTGAGCATCTATCATTTTATCCGCAGGTAAATCTTTAGTAGATACAACTACTTCTACCCCTTCTTGAAGTTCATGCTCATTATAAGTACCCACAAGATAATCATATACTATCCTGCCTTCAAGTTTGTATAGCTTACGTTGTAATAAATTCATTTCAGCATTTTCAAGCAATTGTGCTTGATAGATAGTTATGCCAGTGTGATTACCTGCTTTATATAATTGATAAAAGTTATCTTTCCATGATGCTAACGATTCTCCCGGCAGGCCCAGAATTAATTCAGTATAAAGTGGAATATTATTTTCTTCACACATAGCAAATACTTCTTCAATTGCATTTGTGCCTAAATTTTTACGTTTAATTATATCAAGCACATTCTCATCCATTGTTTGAACAGATAAGTTTAATCCTATCTTAGCCCCACCCTCATATATAAGTTTTTTAACAATGTCTACAATTTCACGTTTTTGATTTTTTGCCCAACTAATAGTATATGCTTTAGGGTTATCATATTCTTTTTGTACTGCAATCAATTTATCCGCAATGATATTATCACGTTCTGGGAAAATACCAAAGTTTGCATCAGTTATACTTACAAAATCACATTTGTTTTTTCCTATCCATTCTAATTCATGGAATACTCTATTTAGGTCAAACTTTTTAACTTTATTATATGTAAGACTTCCCCAGTCACAGAAGGTGCAAGCATAGGGACATCCTCGATTAGTTTCTAACGTTGCATTCCATCTTATTTCAGGGTGTTTACTCATTAATTTATCAAACACCCCTGTTAAGTATGGACTAGGAATAACATCTAAATCATCAATGCGAACGCTATCCCCAGTGTCTATTGTCTTACTATCGTTGTTTATTAATAATCCTTTAATAGAAGCATAGTCAGGGTTGTCTTTTAAATGTTCTACTAATATATTCTTAAATGATATTTCGCCCTCTGATTTAACACATATATCTAAAAAGGGATGATTAACAAAAAAATTAAGTTTTTCTATTGGATATTCAGGCCCGCCTCCAACAATAAAAATGTTTGGATTGGCTTTTTTAAGTTCTCTGGCTAGTACTGCATTATAACTACGATTCCATATGTATGTACTAAACCCAACTATATCACTATGTCGTAGAATTTCTACTATTTCCTCAATATTATCCCGGCGCCATATGAATTCTCCTAACTCATAAGCATTGGATATTTCTGTGAATTGATTAGCATAACACCAAATTATAGCAGGAGTATAAGGTAAGTAATAAGCATTAAACTCCTTGGGACCTTGCTGAAAATTTGGGTTAACAAAACTAATTATTTTTTTAGGCATAGTTACGTAATTTTATAAAATCGGCAAGTTCTTTACCGATCACTTTGTATCCTTCTATGGTTGGGTGTGCGCCCTCACAATTTGTCAAGTATTTAGCGGGCCAATCTCTTTTACTATAAAACGAATAGTATCCTCCCCATTCGTCTGGTTTCATTAATCCATCTAATTCTACAAGTTTCTGCATAAATGCTGTATATGATGTAGTATTATGTAAATAAGAATTTTCCCAATCAAATTTATCTGCAAGGTAGCCAGCATGTTCCTTAAGATAATCATTTGATTTTTGTGACCTGTCATGTTGATTAAATGCATTAGCTACTACTACTTTATATCCATATGCCTTGGCAAATGTTTGTAAATCTAATAATGCCATCATTTGTTCACTTGCAACAAATTGTTCGCTCCACAACTGTGTAGCATATATTTTCCATAGTTCTTGTTCACCACCGCCATGTCCCACTGACGGCCACATTGTTCTCCATTTGTAATGCGTATACTCCCCAGTAGAATAAAAATCATCGGGTGCAAGTGCTTGTCCTGCCATTGATGTTCGTCTTAGTCGTTGAGCAAAGAAATCAAAACGTTCAAATCCGCTCATCATTAAAACAATAATACCAGTACTATTATTAAAATCTACCTTATCACAGAAGTGCAATTGATGTACTGCACCTCTATTACCTATTCCTCTAGCACCCAAATTTATAGGAATATGATCAGTAAAATGATCACGGCATAAGACATTTACCCAACTGTTTTCATGTTCAATTGCACGTAAATAGTAATCATCCCGTCCCCTTACTTGAACTCTTCCACCATGATCTTTCCAAACTTGTTCAGGGTATCCTCCCTCGCCTTGTGTCCAGCTGCAACCTAACCCTATTATGTATTTTGTCATTAATAATCCTTTTTGTTTGATTCGATTTGCGTAACAATCCAGTTATATGTTTGTAATAATCCATATTCTAAATTCTCGCCCGGCGTCCAATTAATCATTTCTTTAATTAATTTATTATGGCTGGTCCTGCCTCTGACGCCCATTGGACCATCTACATTGTTTATTGCTATACTCTTGTTTACTAATTTAGCAATTAAAAAAACAAGGTTGTTAATACTTATCATGCGTTCACTACCTAAATTTAAGGGTACTTCACATTCGCTAGCCATAATACGTTGCATACCCTCTATACATTCATCAATATATAAAAAACTACGTGTCTGATTACCCGGACCCCATACATCTATTACACCGTGATCTTTACACATCGCTATCTTCCGACATAATGCTGCTGGAGATTTTTCTTTGCCATTGTTCCAGCTACCTTTAGGTCCAAATATATTATGAAAACGTGCAATACGTACTCGCATACCGTAATTACGTGCGTAAGACATATATAATCTTTCGCTAAATAATTTTTCCCAACCGTACTCACTATCAGGTGCAGCTGGATATGCACTTTCTTCACTTAGTAACGGATTACTAGGATCTGTTTGATTGTGTTCAGGGTACATACATGCGCTACTGGAATAGAAAATATTCTTTACGTTTTTCTTTTGCATTTCATGCAATATGTTTAAATTAATCATTGCGGAATTATGCATTATATCTGCATCATGCTCCCCGGTAAAAATATACCCGGCGCCGCCCATGTCAGCCGCAAGTTGATATATTTCATCAATATCACTTGTTATTAGTTTTTCTACATTAAGTTGATTACGTAAATCCATAATGTAAAACTCATCTGCAATATTGTTATCATATAATGGATGTTTTAAATCTGCTCCAATTATATAATGACCTTGTTTTTTTAAACTTTCAATTAAGTGCGACCCAATAAAACCGCCGGCTCCGCATACTAATATTTTCTTCATTGCGCTATCCTTTTAATTTTGTTTTTAATGATGTCAGCGGTTTTTTTAGCCAAATCTATTTTCACCATATTATAATTATGTTCCAATATTGGTTTTACTTTACGTTTAAAATCAAGTATCTTTTCATTATCCCAGGAACCTATATATTTGCAAACTTTAATAATTTTTCTCATTCTGGTAATTGGATCTGGTTCTTCATCATAACTTTCATCCCAAAATTCACCAAATGTCATAAATTCAAATTCACGCATAGACTTTAATGCTCCATTAACCCCTACTATAATAAATGGATGTTTTTCTTTAAACGGTTTAAATGATTTTTCAGTTAATGTTAATTCATCCATATCAAAATTAGTTTCAGTTATTATACTTACCAAACTATTTTGATAAAATGGTCTTGCAGCCGCATCATGATCTCCGCACATTCTTCTAATATCTGTTTCGTCATCAAGAATTAATGGTAATTTTTGTGTAAATTTAAAAATATCTAGTGGGTCAATGGACGTTCCCTGTATCCAGTTTGGATCTATTGTATCAGCAAATGGCAAAAGCGATTCTGGATCCACTTTTCCCATGCTATAATAACTTCTATTTATTAAATTTTCCTTTTCTAATCCCAATGCAAGTATACTTCTATGTAATCGGAATCTTCTATTCCAACATAAAAATAACTTTTCTGGAACAACTTCAGTATTATATTCAGGATTTGGAACTGTAAATATGTGTGAAGCTACTGTTGATTGTGATATAGGCAACGAAATCATAATCATTCTATATTTACTGTCATTTGGTATTTCATTATTATCACACCAATCATTGTACAACTTTTCTGAATTCATACACCCATTTAAATATATAATTTTTCCCATTGGTATTTTATTAAAATGAGAAAAATATGAATGCATTGCATGTATCTGATTTGGTTTAACCCAGGCTTCAGCAGTGCAATCTATTAAAAAATATCCTTTACCAAACCGAACACTGTGTATAACTGAAGGAGGGGTATGAGAAAATTCAAAAAGTCCGGAATTACCATAAAAATAATTTTTAAAATCTATTCGCCAAGTCAATGTATATGGATATATAAAGTATTCATCTGGACTAATATCCCATGTAGGAGCAAGCGTGTAATCTTTATTTTTATGAAATACTCTCCACCACAAATCATCAGACCAAAAATTATGTGAAGTGGTTTGTGCACCTTCAGCTACACATGCAAAAGATAACACATTTGGCAATTCTGTATTAACTATGGGGCCTCGCGGCCCTATCCAACTATATACAACTTTAATAGGGGGGTTAATAAGTAGTGACATAATTAAATTTTTTCTTCTATAAATTTAGGGATTATAATATCTGTGCCACAATGGCAATGTTCTTTTTTACATACTATCTGTTTTGGGCCGGCACGAGAAATATCTTTTAATATATGACCAACATATCCTCCCATGCCACAGCTTGCTAAACTCATGTCACCAACAGGATTAATAAAAATAGCATCACCTACATTACAATTCCATCCTTTAAAGAAGTTGTTTCCAGCAACAATTATTTCATTACTGTTACATACTTCACTGTGACCATCGTTATATTTATTATAGCTAACGGTGTAGTTAGTTCTTTTATCTGGTTTTGTTTTAGTTTGCTGATGTTCACTTGTACATTCATTAATAAATTGAGTCTTTGCAGGGTCTTTGTATGTCCAGGGCCCTGCATTTACACTCATCTCATCGAACAACGGTGTCCACTCTAAAAAGTAATTGGGCATTACTGTTTTTAAATGCTTTCCGTACTCTACTACTTCCCAGAATCTTTCTTCATGTAATAGCATCTTAGTGGCTAAATAATTTACTTTATCACATAAGAATATACTGTTTTCTTCATAGCGTTGTTTGTCTGCAAACTCAACATGGAAGCTAGCCACTATATCATCAAATAGATAATGATTCTTTTCCCACCATTTTAATGGACGACTTAAATTTGTATTAACAGCTAGTGTAGCTTGTGGTAATTCTTTATATAACCATTCACAGATTGGGATAAAATTACGCCATGCGGTGGGTTCGCCGCCGCTAAAGAAAAACTTAAAGTTCTTATATCCAACTGCTTTATAACGATTAATAATTGTTTCTAAGTTACGAATATATAAATCTGTATTCCCATCATTAATATCAGTTCCTCCCCAATTACCCGGATTACAATAACTGCATTTGAAATTGCAATAATTGTTAACCTGCCATGTAATGGCAAGATAAGGCTCAGGGGCCTCGATTGCTATTAACTTTCTGCCCATTCATAAACCTCTTTTAATTCTGGTATAATATCAACTAATTTTTCATTTCTAAATTCATCTAATTCATCATTAAATTGTTTAAATTCTATTATCCCACCTTTGTTTTCTTCTCCAACATGTAAATTGTAAATAATCATTTTAAAACCATGATATATCTCATCATTTACATTCTCATACCTATTGGCATATACACGATATAATTCAACCAATCTGCGTTTGACATGCTTAGGTAAAATCATAATATTTGCATACCATGGGTTGGTTGCTAAATTGAATCTAGGACTAGATGTTTTGTCATCAATGAATCCTTCTTTAACCATATAATCAAAGAAATCAGGAAAATCAAATACATTCCAAATACTAATAGTTGGCGTTATTTGAAATTGTGCATGTGGAACTTGCTCCTTTAAGGATTTGATATTTTTAACAATTCGTTTCCAGTCTGTTCCTTTTCTGATTGCTTCTGCTACATCGCCTTCAGCATCTAAACTAGCCCATATTTTTAATTGTGGGAACTTTTTCCAGTAACCAATTAAATCTTTATCTTTGTATTTTAATGAACTAAAGTTTGTTGTGTAAGTTAATTCAACTTGATCTGTTAAACCATTTTCAATCCAATAATCTAAACATTCATAATGTTCCGGAGTAATAATAATTTCTCCACCTGCAAAATAAACTTCTAATACATCTTTTAAATAAGGTTTAAGTTTGTTCATAAACCCCATTTCTTCTGCTGAATTAATTACAACCTTTTTGGTATTGAAATATTTTTCATATGTATCAACGCCGCGTTCATCCACAAACTCTTGTGCCCAAAGACTACTACACCCTGGTCCGCAACTGCGACATTTCATGTTACACATATTACTAAAACGCAAATCCATATACTTCATTTGAAATTCAGAAAGAGTTCCATCATCTGATGTGTTCTTTGCAATCATATCAACATATTCAAGTCCTCTACGTTTGTTATGACTTTGACGCATTGTCCATGTACCCATTAACTCTAAGTCATAGCAACGTTTGCAGGCTTCTACTGGCTCATCACTAAGCATTGCTGTACGCATTTTCTTGTAATCTTCACTATTCATCATTTGAATAATAGACTCATCGTTTTTAATATCTGCCACTGGCATATTGCTATCTGCTATACAACAGGGCATTACTCTTCCGTCGGGCCATGAATGAAAATGCACCCAGGGTAATACACAAAAATGTTTACCGTGTTTAACTAAATTTTCTACTACGAGTGTATCTTGCATTTTTACTCCATCAAGTCTTGTAATTTATTTAATTCAGGGAAAGTTTTCCAGAAACTTTCACCGCGTATCCTATCACCTGATCCAGTATGTAACATAAAAGTTTCTTTGTTATCAGCCCAAGTGTCATTGTCTTTAGCAAAGTTTATTCCATCATTAACTAGACGGGATAATGAAGTATGATCATTTTTATTATTCTCTACCCATATTAATGCCTTATTAGCTGCTTCAACTTTTAATTCTTTGGGTAAACTTTTAGCACCATAATAGCTAGGATGTACTGCTAGATATAAACTATGATACCAATCTTCAGCACGAACAATACCCTTGCTCTTTAAATACGAATAGAATTCGCCAATTGTTGCGTAATTAAATATTGAAAAAACAGTATTCAATTGAAACGAAACATAATCTAATTCTCTAAACTTTAGTAAATTGCTTTCTACTAAACCCCAATCTGTTCCATGACGCAACCATTCAGCACGTTCACCATAATGATCAACTGAACACGACAATTCAATCTTCTTAAAGTGTTTCCACATGTCTAGTAAATCATAATCTTTAAATTTAATGTTGCTAGCGTTTGTGTTATATCGTAATGTTATGTCAGTACGGCCTTTGCGTATCATCTCCTCTAGCATTATATAATGTTCTTCAGTTAATGTGGGTTCACCGCCTGCAAAATAAGCTAAGTCAATATGTTCTACTTGTTCTAATACTTCACGTAGTAGATTACCTTTTTCATCAGCATGAATTACGATAGGATGTTTTGGATCATGATTGGCTCGCATTTCTGCTCCCCATTGACTACTAAATTCACTTCCACATGTTCTGCATTTGAAATTGCATATGTTACTGAATCGTATATCAAAGTAATGCATTTTGAATTCAGGTACGGTACCGTCTTCAGTTGTAGTTGGCACAACTGAATCAAAGTGTTTACCAAAGTGTTCTTTGCTATAATTTCTAAAGCTATGAGGACCTGCTTCTTCGTGTTTGTAGCAAAAGTTACATATTTTGTTTGGCTTATCAGCTAGCATATCCAAACGCAATTGCTTCATCTGTTCGTTGTTGAAGGCATCTTTGAGACTAGTTTGTTTAGTATTTCCAAAAGGTACAGTATAGTCATTGCTACAGCAGGGGTAGATATCTCCCTTGGGAGTTACATTTAAGTGTACCCATGGGAACATGCAAAAAGTTTTACTTTCGTTTAATAAATATTCTTTGTTCATAATAATCCTGCTAGTTCAGGAAAAGTTTTACTAAAATCTTCCCCTCTAATTTTATCTAATCGTTGGACTTCATTTTTAAATTCATTTTTATTTTGTTCCCATATATTTTCAGAAAATAACCAGGGTAATACTTGCTCTAATGAAGCTATTTGATGTTTTGTAAAGTTATGTTGTTTTAACAAGGATATAGATTTTTCTATACTTTCTTTACCTTGTATTTTGTATTCTTCAGGTAAAATGTGACATGACAAATAGATTGGTCCTGTCATTCTATATAATCCATATGTCGGATCAATAGGGGAATACATTTTATTATTAATTAAATATTCATAAAATTTATCGAATGTCAATAAATTAAAAATGCTTAATACTGTATTAATTTGCATATTAACATATGGCAATTTTTTAATATTAAGAAAATTTTCTTCTATTGTTGGCCATACAGTTCCATTTCTTATATATTCCGCACGACTTCCATAATGGTCTATGCTGGCACTTAATTCAATATTTTTATCAAAATGTTTCCATAACCCTAGTAAGTCTTTATTTTTAAATTTTAAATTACTCAAATTTGTGTTATATCTTAATTTTATGTCAGTTCGACCTTGTTTTATCATTTCTTCTAATAACACATAATGTTCTTCAGTAATTAACGGTTCTCCGCCTGCAAAATATGCAGTTTGCATAAATTGAATTTGGTCTATTACTTCTTGCAAGAATTTTGGACTATCATTTTTTGGATGAATTTTTGCGTATGTTACTTTATTTTTTAAGTTCTCTTGTTCCCATTGGCTACTAAATTCACTAACACACGTTCTGCATTTAAAGTTACATATATTATTGAATCTAATATCAAAATATCTCATTTCAAATTTTGTTATTGACCCATCTGGTAATGTATTGTTTATAGCTTCATCAAAAAACTTTCCATAGTCTTTATTTGCTGATTGTCTAAAGCTATTCCCGCCGTGTAATTCCCCAACATGACAAGAATTACATTCTGGATTTTTAACACCAGCTAACATATCCATACGTAATTCTTTCATTTTTTCAGAATTTACAAGTTCCATTAATGGTTGTTTAGTAGAATCTCCCATGCCTTTTTCAGTTGAAATCGATGCAGAAATACAACAGGGCGCTGCTACTCCAATTGGAGTAGTATATAAATGTACCCATGGCAACATACAAAACGTTTTGCTTTCTGTTAAGTGATATTCTTTATTCATAATGGATTTAATTGGTTAGTTTCTTGGCACAATTTATAAAAATTCATATACTCAGGAAAAATAGATAACATATCAGTATCTCTACGTTCGTCTAATTCATTGAACCAATTATAAAAATCTCTACGCCCTTCAGTTAATTTATCTTCGGAATAAACTGTCTCTGCCATGTAATCTACTACACGTTTGAACTTTTCATATTCAACTGTAGTAAACTTATTACTAGCATTGTCATCTACATTTTCTTCCATAAACTTTAATGCATCATGCATATAGGGCATGAATTCTTCTTTAGGAAGAATGTTCATATCATACTGTATTGGGTCACGTAAGTATGGAGTATCAAAGCGAACTCGGTGATCCTTAATATCATCATACCACCCATACTGCTCACGCCATTCTAAAAACTTAGCTAAAAATTCTTTAAATGTAGTTACACTAAAGATGTTAAACGTAATCATAAACGTTATGGGGCTATCAGTTCTAGTAAGATATGTGTGAAAATTCTTTTCCCATAATTCCAAATTTAATCCAGTACGAATATATTCAGCTTTGGGTCCCCATGTGTCTAGGCTAGTAAATAATTTGAATGACTTTATTTTCCCATCATCACATAATTGTTTTACACTATCACTTAACTTTTCAACAAGAGCCGTTTTAGTGCCTAAGTTACTATTAATATTTAACTCTAACCATGGCATAGGATCTTTATCAATTTCTTTAAGCAATTTCCAAGTACTTGTATGCATAGTTGGTTCGCCACCTGTTACCCGCATAATATTTAATGTCTTGCGTAATTCAGGCCACCACTTCCAGAATGCATCAACGTAGGGATTTTCTTCTTCACGCTGATATAGTTTCATCCAATCAACATCGCAGCGATGGTTCTTTACTGTTGTTACAGGGCCATTAACTTTAATTTCATTATAGAAACTAGTAGAATACTTGGGATGACAATAGCCACATTTAAAATTACATTCGTTACCAAAGTTAATCTCTAAGTATTCTGGATTGATGTTTTGATCCCAAGGACCCTTGACTGTTTGTTCATATCGTTCTTCTGTAAAGATAGATGCATTACGAATATGACGGTCACTGATATATTCTGGACCCATTGCTTCAATGTTCCAGCAATATTGACAGCCAGAAGGTTTACCACCTTCAAGCATTAGTTTACGTTCTTCTTTTTTCTGAATTGTATTATGCAATGCAGATGGATTATCTTTTAATTCTATTAGAGGAATTTTGTGCGGCTGTGGGTGATAACAACTATGTGTCTCACCTGATTGTAGATACATAGTTACATGATGAAATTTAGCAAGGCAAAAAGTAGGACCTACTTCATTCTCAATCTTTATTTTAATGTCTTGTATGCGTTGGTGTTCACTACTCATTACCATCCTTCGATTCTACGAATAACATCCATCTCAGTTACAAGTGGACCTACATTGTATTTGTCAGCGTTGTAGTGACGTTTAAAAAATTTACTTTGAACTTTGTCTAAAGCACACATAGGTAACCCTAATTTTGCACTTAATTCAATGCCGTATGTTTCTGCTAATATCAAAGGATCTTCATTCTTAACTTGTTCCCACATGGTTGTATAGTTATCAAACCACTGAACATTAGTATGTTCCCAATCTGTTAACATAGTCATGTGAGTTCCCATACGTGCGCCCATAATTGCCCACTCTCCGTTATCTACGTCCATTCCCACGTTGTGCCATATTGTTAAGTTATTGACATTACGATTAGAAACTGTTTCTCTAAATGTATTGATATCAGGCTTAGCTCCTTTATCAAGAACCATCTTTACGCCTTCACGAAATCCTGCGCGCCATGCTTGAAACGGAGTATAATTGGGATAAGTAGTAGAATAACAATCATGCATTGCCCAGTATAAATTATCTTTGCTGTCTAAACAGAAATCAGCAATACGGCTAATGTCACCTTCTGTTTGATTTTCATGTGTTTGCATATTAGCAACATACGTCTTTGTCCAGCTACTCATGCCACCATTACCATAGCGCAATCCGTTAATACTATTAATTGCTTTCCAACGATATTGTGCTAATTTATATTTAGGATCTTTATCAGTAAAATTTAATTGCATATTGAAAAAACTTTCGTCCGGCATGTTATCACCGTCAATTAAAATAAATCGTTCTGTATCACTTTCTTCACCTGCTGCTTTATGAGCAGCATCAGAGCCTTTAACTCCGTCTACTCGTTTAGCCCAGGGTATCATATTTTTAATTTTAAGCCAAAATTCTTCTTTTTGTGGCTCATCATAACTTAGATAGATACAATCTAAATCAGCAACATCCACAATATTTTCAAAATTCATAAACAGTTAACTTCCAATATTGTTTTTCAACTTCATCTTCCTCAGATACAATAACACTTAGGTCTTCGCTAGCACACAACGTTCCGTTGTCACTAGGTGTTAGTCTAACTATAGTTGCGTGACTAGAATTTTTAATGATTCTACCATCGATAATTCTTAAATCATATCTAGCTTCAGCAAAAGTTTGAGCATCTATAACTATAAAGTTACCTTCTTGTAGTTTATCACCTGAATAACATATTATACTACCTAAATCATCATAATACAACCTAAATTCGGGCTTTTCGATAGTAGGTGCATTCCAAACAAACATAGACTCATCATTATTTTCTATCATTTTAAGTTCTCCAGTATAGTATTTGCAAAGTGCTTAACATGATAGTGAAACGGGTATAATTGAGGAATTGTATTTATTCGGATAGAATGAGGTAAAATTTCAGATGTAAATATATCTGTCCAATCTTCAGACGGGGTATTATTAATATATTGTTTCATATGAATCATTGACATTGCTTCAAACTGTGGCAGTGTAGTTTTTTCAACCCCTATAATATGAGATGCGATTGCATAAACCCAATCAGTTGATGCTAGTTCATTTACATTACATTGTAGTGTGCTGCGAACATCTTTCCAATTTTCCCAAATAGTTCTTGTAGTTTCAAAGAATTGCTGAGCCAATGGTGATTTCTTAAAATATGTAATCCCGTTGTAAGTATTAGGTAATTTATTATCAATAATGAATCTTCTATAAAATGTTACATCAGAATCTTCTTGCATAAAATTTTTTATATTAGTACAAATAACAACATCTCTATCTTTCAATGAATCAAACCAATATTCAATTGATTGGGGAATATACATATCTGCTTCTAATTTGATTGTGTATTCATATGGACTAGCTTCATAAACTTGCCAATCATTTTGCAATTTCCAAAATGTGTCGGGACATTGATCTCCGTACGGCAACATTTTGGTTGTTATAATAGTAACATTAGCATCGGGCATAGCACGTTTAATGCTAAGTTCCAAAGCCCGGGCGCATTTTTCATAATCGTCTCCTTGCGCCATTATTACAAAACCTTTATTATTTTGCATTTTCAATGATCCCTACATACAGTTCTTTATCCATTATGTGAAAATCTAAATCATTAATTGTTACATATTCTTTGCGAATTTTACCTCTTTGCCAATTATCAAATGTTACGGTGAATTCTGAATCTAATTCATCTTTATTAGATTTATATATTTGTGTATTGTTAGCTATGTGTAACAAATTCCATGGGATAAAATCACGGTTATCAGTTAAATGTCCATTAATAATACTCAATGCAATAGTCAATGAATAATCATTTCTATATATACCTGTACTGAATGAGTGCAAATTCATATAGAATTCATAATTATTCTGTATCATTTTCATGCAGTTAAAGATATTATTAACTTTGGTAGTTTTTTTAAATGCAACCACTGTGGCCCAAAGAGAGTTATATCCATAATGACTTAATTTTTCTTGTCCAGAGTTAGGCTGCATTAAGCAGTCAATCGTATTATGGCAGCAGAAATCATCATACAAGTCAAATATTTTTAACAATTTTGATGAGTTTACTACATAATCAACATCCAATAACAATGTTTCATCGTAGGGTGTAAATTCGTATGCTTGCCATCTGCCCTTATTAATCCATGTGCCCCATACTCGTGTATTATTTTTGTCAGGAACAATTTTAATTACTTTATCCCAAACATAGCTAGTATTTTTTGGAAATGAATCTTCATCAGTAACAATTGTTACCGGAAGATTGAGAAAATGATTTATGCGTTTAGCAGCATATTCTGCCATATCATAATAATTAAATTTCTCAGTATTAAAAGCAAATAAAATTGCGCCTCGGGTCATCTCTTGCTTTCAAGTAGTTGCCATTCATTATACCATTGTTCCATGGTAGTTTCGTAGATTTGTTGAAGTTTTTCTAGTAGTTGTTGGCGATCTACCTTAACTGGGCTATTAAAGGTGTCCATAAGAACTAGCGTAGCTGATGAAAAGCTATTGAGCAATGAGATTGTTTCGGCATCCGCTTTCCATAAACCACCTTGTTCGGCAACGATTAGTTTTGATTTATATTTTTCTGCTAGATATGCTTTAGCCGAATTATGATTGAATCTTGCTTTTGATTCAGCAAGTAAGTTTTTGATATCCATCGTACTCTCCTAAGAGTATTTAGATGGATATCATGTTGCCATAAAAAATTATGAACCCGGGACAGATGATGTATTGGCAGAAAGTGTGACTAATCCCCAACTATTTGCAATATTAGCTTGTTCAGGATAAACTACAGTTAAAACTGAATTTGAACCCGCTGCTGCTGTCAGACCAGTGGAGTTAAGTTCTGCCCAATTACAATATATAGTAATAATATTACCGTTATCGCTATTACTTCCTACAGTAGCAGTAGTTGTTGCAACAATATTTATATTAGTATTGGCATATCCAGTTGGTGCTCCTGCTGATGCAATTAATTGTTTAAAAACTGTAGTATTGGATGTAAGCAATCCCCAATACCCTGAATTAGTTGAAATTGAATTTACTGTTCCACTTCCACCTATTTTAGTAACACCATTGTATGAAACTGTAGCGACTGTAATTGTTCCGGAAGAAGGAGCAGAAACAACAACAGTACCAATGGCACTTGCAAGTGCGTTTAAGGAGTTATTAATTGCTGTTCCAGTGGGATGACTAAAACTTAGTTTAAGTTGTCCACCTGAATTAAAGAAATACCTTGCGGCATCACCATTAGCAAAACTGGCAGTAAATGTTGCAGTAATATTACTTGCCCAAGTTGTTGTTCTGTTAGCATAAGCAATAGTAGATGTGCCTTGTGTTAAAGCATTTAATTTATTAGTGAATATTGTACTTATATTAGTAGGAATATTAGCCTGATAGATAATGGTCCCTCCAGCAATTGGGGTAATTACTGAACTAAGTGTAGATCCTTGATGTGATGCTGCACATGCAGTAGCACTTACTAAATTTGCCCACTGCCCTACCGCGGCAATACTAGTGCCGGGCGCCACGTTAGCTACAGCAGTTTGCCCATATCCTGCTTGTCCTCCACCTGTTGCCCATGTAGCATTAAGTGTAGTTGAGGATGTAGTGGGGTTACCTCCTACCAATGCGTTAAAATCCGTTGCTGCTATTGTTCCAAATTGTGCGTATGACATTTTTTTAATCCTTATTTAGATACAGTAACAATTGCTAAAACTGTTCCAATACTATTTGATGTTTTATTTTCTAATGCACGACCAATAACATTAAATGCAGTTGCTTCACCGGTTTGAGCGGCACGAGCCATTCCGTTTCCTGCACTAACTAGACGATCACCTTTCTTAACTATACCAGTAACTTTAACTTGTACACGACCGGTCATAGCAACTGGAGGGTGAGTCCTATTATCTCCTGCACCTGAATTCATTAAGTACGCAGCAGTATCTGAAATAACACCAAATATATCTTCACTCAATTCGTATCTTACACTAGTGATTTCTTTATCGCCACCCAATTCAACAACAGTACCTGCATCGTAATAAGCATCTGCTTCAAATCGTTCTGCCAAGTCAGCGTATGTTGCATTTAATCTACTGCTAGCACCCAACGTCCAGTTACCTGTAATTTGTCCTGCTGTACCTGAACTACCGGCTGTAATTGTTGTTGTAGTAACACTAGATGGGGAAATTGCCCCTGCAAAGCGTCCACCAGAGACATTAGCATTGGATAAGTATTCTGATACATTGCTGTTGTTATATGTACCTGCAAAACTTACAGGATTTCCATTTGAATAGTAATAGAAATCTGTTCTGATACCTAAATTTGAAGTACCCGGACCAGGAGGGATAACAAGATTACCATTTTGAATTAATAAACCGGTTCCTGCTACACTACCAGCAGTTCCGCCACCGTTTAATGTCCATGTACCTTGTATTGTGCCTTCGGTTGCGTTTGCACCTGTAGAAATAAGTTGAGTATTGGTTGTTCCAATATTAGCTGTGCCAATATTGGCAGTTGTTATGTTAGCAAGAGTAGCGGTAACATTAGTAAACGCGCCAGTAACTCCACTTATAGTTCCCGTACTGCCAATGTTTCCAGCTGTTATGTTACCGGTAACAGTTACCGCACCAAATGATGTTGTTCCTCCGCTTGAAGTAGAAGTTAGCGACAACCATGATGATGCCACAGCACCATCACTAGGGCAAACTTTTAATGTGCTAGTGTTAGTATCAAACCATAACTGACCCTGAAGAGGATTTGCTGGAGGGCTACTGTACGCAAAATTTTCTATCATATGAACAAAGTTAGTGTCCAAATATAATCCGTAGCCGGCGTAATTCCTACCCGGAAGCTGTAGTGTGGTTGCACTTACATTGAGTGTGCCGTCAGCAATGGTCGTCAATAATTGACCATTGCTTTTTAGAATTTGATATGCCATTTTAAAATTACTCCGATATCTGTTATTTATCTTAAATTGTTACTAAGTTAGTCAGACTTTGAATCCTAACCGTGTAATCTATTTGTATCTGTCTATTTAAACTCTTTTGGACCGGGTGAAAAATCACATGGGTCAATAATCTTGTTATTATTTGTCCTGAACTATCTGTTCCATAATTAGCAAGTAAACCCAACTCATCAAAAATATAACTAGAATCAGTTTGTGTACTATTATCAAATGCTGCCTGGCCAGATGGTTCTCCATAATCTAGCAAACATTGAACCAAAATGTCAGTATAATACTTTCCTGTAGTATGAGTAACCGTCATCTTATTACGTGTAGGATCTAAGTTAAACACGCTAGTATCATCAACAATTTTAGCGTAAGTTTGATTATATAATGCTGCATTTTGTCCAGTTACGTTTGGCGGCAAATAGGTGATAACTCCAGTATCTGACACACTAGCACCACCGTTACCAAACGCCATTTCATAGATTTCACCGTATCCGCGACTACTTAATGTATCAGCAATGGCCTCAGACATGGTTTCGTAATTTATAGCATTTTTCTTGTCTACAAATACTTCCCCGTTGTTAGGGTCATGGATTTTAATAAATCCTTCTACTTTGTATGATAGTGTTATTACTGACATTTAATTATCGCCTCTTTTATGTACTAAGATTTCCTTAGTATTTGGGTCTGTTATCTTTATGCCGGAAGAAAAATAAAAACCCCCGTGTTCGTTAGGTTTTTTCTCCTGAGCAGTAGGTTGTTCCTTATTTTCTTCCAGTTTTTCGTTCATATATTTATTTATCTTTAAGTTATATCCGTTCTCAAGAAACCTGCTCCCAATGTATCGCTAATCTGTAATGGGTCGCCGTCAACTGGATTGTAGACATAAGAATTCCATCCCTGAGAATATAATACGTCAGTCATACGATTACTAGGTATCAATCCGTATACTTCAGTATACAATGGAATATAAGTTTGCGCCCCGGTTCCGTTTGCACCTCGAGTTAAATTAGTTACAGTATTATTAGACAAATCACATTCTCTAAATCCAATTTGCTCACCGTTAACATATAACAATCTACCTTCAACTGAAGTAAGAGTCAAGGAATTTCCCGCAGAAACTTGTGCAGAAATTTGCAAGATTGGAGCAGTATCTTCAATAACTATTGAATAATTGGTAGGGTCTACAAGAGTTGTAGTGGTATTATTGTAAACTACTACGTGACACAGTGCCTTTTTATTTGACGTTAATCCAATATTGTAAACTCCGTCAACCGCGACAGGACAAGTGACATTTTGTACAACATTATGAGTAATATTAGTTACATCATTTAAGTAAATTATACTATCAGTATTTTCCAATGGTTTTGTTAACCAGGTTCTAGTCTGTGAGTTTGCTCTATAAACCGACGGTTGATTACTTGTTGTTACATTTAATAAATAAGTTTCTTCATTTGGGGTAGCCGTTGGTATCATACTAGTTATAATAACTACATCTCCAGTTTGAATAGTTGTTAAAATACTTAAATTATTATCTTGATTCATTCTTAATGATGAAGATGGGACTCTATATCCATTTACTGTTACCCACAATCTATCAACATTTTCTTGTTGAAAATATGAGTCAATTGTAAACAATTGATCCAACCATACATAACCACCAGACACATATGAAGATACATTAGTAACAGGATGATTAATTACTCCATATGCAGGATTATATGGTTCTGTATACAAATCAAATTCAGTATTACTTATTATCTTGGCGTAATATGTATTGTTGTTTAACTGAGTTGATCCCTTTACACCATCAATACGAACAAGCGCATTTTCTGATAAATTATTATCAATTCCAGTGATAACTCTAACTGCTACTAGTCCACCACTATAAGCATACAAGTCATTACCAGAAGTATTAGTTAGAGTAATTAATGCACCATATTGATCTTCTATAGTAAAATGAGTAGAGTCTAGTTTTTCTCTAACAAAATAAACTTGTCCAAGTGTGCTTATACCGCCTAAGTTTACTAATAATACTGTTCCGGTACCCACTCCTCCACCGGTGGTCGATGCAGTAAATACATCACCCACTGCATAATCTACTCCGGTGGTTCCTGCAGCAGTGTTCCATTGCAATTGAGTAGTGTTGCCCAATGTAATAATTTCATATTGATATCCACTCACCAATGATGCATTAACAGTAAAAATAGCAGACTTAAATATTATATCTTGCCCAATTGTTAAACCACTAGTGGAATTACATATTATTGAGTTGTTAGAAGAAATAGTACCGGATACATTAATTGCTACTGGATTACTAATAGCGTTATCTATTCCAACAATATTAGAAACAGTTAGCCCGCCTACAACGCTGGTCATTGATCCGCTAGCGGTTGTAACTTCTAATGGTAGACCGCCTACTTGAGTAGAGATAACAAATTTAGTAGAGTCTAATATTTGTGTTATGTAATAAGTTTGTCCAGCAACTATACCACCAATAACATTTTCAAAAACTATAGAAGTATTAACAACTAACCCACTAGTTGTGCCTGATGCTAATGTTAAGTAATACAATGACTGACTAAACAATCCCACTGTGTATGCTGTTCCGGTTCCATATCCAGTTCCTATGTTAGCGCAAGTAAATGTGCTACCAACAGAATATGTTATTGCAGAAGTTCCTGCAATAGTATTCCATTGAGTATTTGTAGTGGTGCCCAAAGTAACAATAGTATATGGTTGCCCTACAACAAATGAACCAACTGTTTGGACATTCGCATCAAATCCATCACCGGCTATAATAGCAGATCCAGTTCCAGTTCCTACACCAGTTGCAGTAAACGATACACCTACGGTATTTGAAGATGCCCCAATTAAAGTGAAGTTTGTGTTTGCACCAGGGGTTGGATATGCATTATTGTTAAGTGATTGTATAGTATAGCGTTGTCCAACAACAAAACTTCCTGCAAGTATACCATAATCAAATGGTATACCAGTTGCAGTAGTATTACTAATAGTAATACTTGCGGTGCCTACCCCTGATCCTGTAATATTATATTGTGTATTAAAATATTGACGTTCAGTTAAGTTATATGAGGTTACAGCAATAGTATCTCCATCTGCCGGCGGTGAATTAAATATTATTTTATTGGTTATAGAACTTATTGTGTATGCTGAATCATTTTGTCTTATTCCGTTAACTTCTACAATAGCGTTGGTTGGATTATCTCCACCTATATAATTTGTTAGAGTAAAAGATGCTGCTCCGCTGCCACCGGTAAATGTTTGTATTTCAGGCAATGTATAACCATACTGTATTGGGTAAGTTTCTCCAAGCATAGTATATGCTAGATAGTCTACTGTAGCATCATATGCTGCTGCAAATACAATTGATGCATTAATCCCGTTATTTGCTAAAATAATTGAATAATCGTTTGTAATTAGTGTAGCACCACCGGTAGCATTAGTTAATTCTAAAGTAGAACCGCCGGGTGTTAATGATATAGTAAACTCATTTGTATCATATATTGTTTTTACATAATATACTTGTTGAGGTACAATTATATCGCCAAACATAGTGTCACTAAACACAATTGGTTGATTTAGAACTAAACTTCCAGTTGATATAGTTGTTATAGTATTAGTGATTTCTCGTGTTCTAGTAACTACACTTGTAGTACCCAATGACAACAAAGAACCATTGTGATATACAGCCGGCGGCGACCATGTAATACCAGTGCCAACTTGTATAATGGCATCCATATATCCAGTAGCATCTGACAATGCAAAAGTTTCACCATTAACTGTAAGTGAGACAGTGATTCTATTTGTAGCTCCACTAATAGATTTTACATAATACACTTGATCTTCTACAATATTACCAAACACAGTACCACTGAATGATATTGGACCATTTAATACAAAGTTTTTAACACTATCGCAGGTGATAGCGTCAGATGAGGCATTAGTTGAACTAGCAATAGCATATAGTGGAACAGTAGTAGGCCTAATTATGCCGGATCCTTGATATATGCCGGCGGTATAATTTGCATTAAGATAAATCTCATTAAACCCAGTTGTTTCATTTAATCTAATAGGATTAGCATCTGTGTTTGATTTTACTAATTGATCTCCATTGCCAACTTCATATACATCAATTCTTAATTTATCTGTGCCCGGATTAATATAATTAATAGAATTATTCAATGTTACTATTTTATCAATCCAGTTAACAGTATAATCGTTACCTACATACAATGTGGTGCTTAACCCAGTTGAATAATCAATTACAAATACACTTATTTGTGCAGGAACAATTGCTGCATTAAGAAAACTATAATCAGTTTGATCACCTGCAGCAGGAGTCAATTCTAACGAAACTACGTTATAGCCAACATGTTGGTAGATAGTTTCATCCCAGTTAGTACCCGGACGAGTATTAGTAATCATTGTGATAGTATCAGATACTATACCCGGCACCATTTCTTCAGGACCATACCCAGCAGTGAAAGTATCACCTTGAACAGTATATATACTTTCAGGAGTTACAAATTTAGCATAGTTTGTCCAGGTTGTCACATTTGTGCTATGCAGCACAGTGTTGTCTAATCCAACAACTACATATTCACTATTTGTATTATTCCATAACACACTTTGTAAACTTGATGTTACCCCTGATGTTTGAGTAGTCCATGTTACCCCGTCTGATGATCCTGTTTTTATAACTCCGTTGTCACCTACTATAACAAATCTATTATTGACACTATCCCATATGATATTGTTTAAATTGTCATTCCCAGTTGAACTTGCCTGTGACCAATTGGTAGCATTAAAACTAGTATATATTATACCATTGTTACCTACTGCTACAATAGTGTAACCGTTTGATGCAATTGAGTTGAATCCATATATTGTATCATTAAATGATATTTGATTCCAAACAATTCCATCTCTACTAGTAAATATTATTCCTACATTTGCTGTAAGTGCGTTGACAATTTGTTGTCCTAATCCGACTGCAATAAACCCAGTAAATCCACTCGTGTTTACATGAGTTACTCCATTAAGTACGCTAGTAAATTCAGGATTTGTAAATCTATAGGTTTCAGTCCAACTTGCTAATCCCACTGAAGTAATGATATTATTTCCTACAGCAACATATAATCCATTATTATACGTAACACTATTCATTAATAATGGTATAGTATCGTTAAGTACGCTTAATGTGTTATATGAAGTAATAGTACTCCAATTTATACCGTCTGTACTTGATAGTACAGGAGTTGCACTATTGTTGCAAGTCATAACATAATTTGTACCTGTGTACAACATGTCAGTAATATTAAGTGTACTATTTGATAATTGAGTAATTTCCCAAATTCTACTAGTTGGACTTAAGTTTATTGATGAATTATCACTAGTGTCTGCTGCACTTACATAGTTTGTACCGTTCCAAACAACTGCTTTTAGATTTAATCCTGTAACATAGAATGGTTTATCTATTAATATAGTATCAAGTGGATATTCATCTGCTGGGGCAAATGCATTGCCCAAATATGTTGCGTTAGGATAAGTTATCCCAGTTACCAATTGAGTTAAATCTACTCCCGGCATGTTAACAGTTGGATCATAATAACCTATTATTCTGTCTAATGCATTTAATTTATTATTTCCCGAATCTAACAATTCCCATTTGCCAAATATAAATTCAGGATCATTATTGCTTATAATACATTGATACAATTGTTTATTGTATTTTACAATACTTGAACTAAAGAAGAATGGTTCTGGTAAGAATGCATAATCACCTAATTTAGCCATGGTCATTGAACCAGAAGAATTGGCTAGTGCAAATGTGCTTCCATTTGGGGTAGCAGAAATAGTCACTGTAGTTGACGTTGGTTTATCTAATATATAATAAGTCTGTCCTAATACAATATTACCAAATACAGTTCCAGTAAACACAACTGAATCATTAATAATAAATTCGGCAGAACTCGTTACAGTAATACTATCAGTTGCTGATTCTGTTGATGTTGCTGTGGTAGAAGTTACTCCATTGAATGGGAAATTTTCTCCTGACACGGCTGAGGTCAAATTAGGATTACTATACACTTCTACTTGATTTACATCATACACCTTGAAATAATATTGTTCATTGTTTCCTGCAGGAGTACCACTTGCGATAGTACTAACTACTCCGCCACTTGAATCAATTGCTGAAATTTGTAACGTTAAATCATTTGCAGGATGAGTTCCACCAACAGCGGTGCCTGATATAGTAATAGTATTATTAACTGCATATCCTGATCCTGCTGAAGATACAGTAGCACTATATCCACCCAATATATAACTTACATTAAATGTAGGAGTAACATTTACTACCTGCGTTAACGTTACTGAACCAGTAGCATCTGATAATGTATTGCTTACTGCAATATATGGTTCACCGGTACCGGTCATACTTCCATTATCTGTGGTAAGTGTGACGGGGGAACTGCTATCAATTGCATCTGCGACGGTGAATCTTCCTGTTCCTACAGGAGGACCACTGTCAATTGTATGTACATAGTAAACAATATCTAATACTATGCCACCCAATGCTGTTCCAGTAAAATATAATGGCATACCAACGTATAATACATCAGTAGTATTAGGGTTAGAATCTACCGGCAATGTTAACCAATTTCCAGTAGTACTAGTATTAGTAACTGTTATTGTAGTTATTCCGGTTGATTGTACAATGTACGGCCCTCCTGACGTAGTGAGTCCACCAATATTACTAGCAACATTAAATTTCATATTGTTATAAACATTGGTTATTCCACCACTCTTATTAGTTAAACAAATTCTATTAACAGTATTCAAAGTTGCTGAAATTTTTCTATTAATTAAATTAGAAACAGTTCCAGAAACACCGGGATATGACTTAGAGGTGTCATATAAAGTAAATTCTTGACCATTGATTTGACCAGGACTTACCGGTAAGCCAACATTCAATGTCATTGTTCCAGTTGCTGTAGTTAATGACACAGTGTTTAGTTGACTTGTAACAGTACATGAGCCTGTAGCATTGGTTAGAGTGAAAGCTGACCCATTAATTGCAGTTGAAATAGAGAATGTAGTATTTGAGAATATTTGTCTTACATAATATGTAGTTCCTGCAACAATTCCACCAAATGTAGTTCCGGTAAATATTACAGGCTCATTTATTGATAAGTTTGATGTACTAGAAGTTGTAATTTTATATCCTGTAGCACTTGTTTCTATTGCAGTTAACATTAATGCATCATTGCTAGTAGATATTGTAAAGTTTTGCAAATCAATCACAGTGGTTACATAATATGTTTGATTTTCTGCTATTCCACCAAATACAGTGCCGGTAAAGAATATAGGAAGTCCAGGATAAAAAGATTTTGTGCCACCTTGTCCTGTTACAATTAACGGAGCAGTAATTACATTTGTATTTTTTGCTGTTGCGGTTGCTGTTCTAATACCATCATAATTAATAGTTAGTAAAGCTATATTAGTTAATTCACCTACATTTAATATGAGCCCAGTTGCGTTAATGGTAGCTGATGTTAGTGGCAATGTAGAACCAGGTATACCGTTGTTTACAGTAGATGACATTGTAAATCCAGTATCTTGCATAATTGATGCCAACCCAGTGCCGCTAGCAGTTGATTTAACTACTATTGTATTTCCTACTGTATAACTTACCCCGGTTGTACCTGCTACAGTGTTCCAGTTAGTTGTCCCTAAACTAACAATTAAATAACTATTTCCAATTTCTAAAACAGAAGAAGTTGTCACTGGAGTTGCTCTGCCAGTACCCACAGTAATGTTCGCAACAACTATTGCATTACCCACCGAGTAAGATACCCCAGTTGTGCCGACCACATTGTTCCAATCAGTTGTACCTAAATATTCAATTATATAATGTTGACCTATTATTAAATTAGCAGAAGTGATAGCTGCATTTGGCAATCTAACTAATGATTTAACATAATAGGTAGTATTAGGAACAATTGGACTACCTGAAGGAACTCCGCTTCCAGAGAAATACACCGGCATCCCCACGTAGAATCCCAATGTTGATCCTAATACTCCATCAACAGGTGACCCACCAGGACTTGGATTAATTCTTACTGTATCTGGGTATGGTGTAGTATTATCATATGTTTGAACAGTGTTTCTGGTACGTGAAGACCAAGTTAATGTTTGTTTGTTTTCAACATCTAATATTTCAAACCCAATACCATGTGCGCTAGCCAACATTGAACGTACTGGTTCTGATGCGGTTTCCTGCGTAAGTGGTAATAGAATGGATGATGATGATTCTCTAATACTATCATTATATGATCCTGCATAAAATGAACCATAGAACCCGCCCGGAGACCAATCAGTTACTTGAGAAGTATATGAGGTTCTGTCAAATTTTAATGTTATACTATTTTCTCTAACTGGAATTGAACTTGTTATACAAGAAGCAACTGCGCCCGCACGTAAAGTTTGAGTTCCTGTACCAGTGCTACTAAGAGGAACACGGTCATGGTCATTCAATAAAGTAAAATATGTATCGTACAATGCAATAATAGTAGATGGAGTAGTTTCTAATACACCCACGTAATATTTTTGTCCAACAACTAGACCACCGATTGCAGTAGAACCTACTTCAGGATAATATATTACTAGGTCACCGGTCTGTAATAAAGGAGCATTGATTTCAATTGTATCATTTATTATATTAACTTGTGAACTATTGGCAGTAACAATAAATGCCGGGTCAATTTGTATTGTTGGCAGTACCGCATATCCCTCACCTGGGTTAATTACATTGACCCCTATCACAGAATCTAATGCCATGATTGGTTCTAGTTGCGCTGCTACTCTTGGTGCAGGGTATATTGTAGTGTCGATGTATGCTGTAACTCGAGGAGGCTCAGAATATCCTCTACCTGAATTCAATACTAATACCGGTGGCAAATTAATAAAAATTTGTGCTCCGGGTATATGTTGTTGAATCTTAGTAGTATTTGCACCTCGTAACAATCCTAACAATTGGTTAGTTGCTAAATTTAAATCACTATATTCAATTTCTTCAGTTCCAATTAATATAGTTCCAGTTACTGGAAATCCTGAAACATTATCTACATATATAGAACTTGATGACAATGAAGCATAGGATGCTAATTTAGTAATAGGATAATTATTTTCACCTACAATACTTAATCCATAATTGTTGAACCATTGGCTGTACGGTGCAGTTTGCCATATTGGATTAATGGGTAAATATTCAGTGTCACCGGTTGGATTAGCATATACTAATTCAGGTGTTATAAATTGTTGGACATCAGTATGATATTCAGAAGGTAAATCAAAATCTGTTATATCTCCTTCAAATATATCGGTTCGAGTATACTTAAATAAGAATTCTTTAATTACTACGTGATATGGTTTAACTTCATTAATATATCCTGCTAAGAAATCTTGATTGTCAGACCGGAATACTTCTAAAGGAATTAATTCTCTTATAGTGTGAGTAACATCCATCAATGATGTTTTGTTTAACCATGGCAGGTAGTTTTGATTTTCAATTGTTTCACTTTGTATATATTCAAATAATAAAATTAAACTATTGTTTCTAAAAATTAACAATTCATTAGTGTAAATTTCTTCATTTAATGCACGAACAATATATCTAGTTTCTTCACTCGGGTATTCATCATATAAATTGGTATCAAAGAAATTGTCTCCAAATCCAATTCTAGCGGCCGGATAATCCCAAAGATAACTACTAAACGCAATTGTTCCATTGTCTAGTCCGATTCTTGTCCATGTGCCAGTGGCTTCTAAAATATACGTTTCTCCATTGCCTGCGCTATTTGATGCTACTTTTACAATTGTACCAGCGGCTACAGTTAGTGTGGCCAAATCAGCATATAAAGGAACTTGTAATGATGATTTAGTATTATTATTATATCCAGTAGCCCACCAATTTATATAAGTCCAATACTTAGTAGTATCAAACTCTGTACCTTCTAAGAAAGTTAATATGGTTGCGGTGCCGGTGCCAGTTCCTAATCCAGTTGCAGTAAAGACTACTCCTACAGTATTAGATGTTGCACCAATCGATGTAAAATCCGTAGTTCCTATTGTTTCAATTGTATATACCTTACCTATATTAAAATTACTTGCATTTATTGTAGCATAGGTTGTAGGATTTACTCTGTACAAGAATTGGGGGTTTCTTATTTCAATTATAGGGAATTGTGCCAATACAGTATTAGCATATTGTAAGTAATTCTGTAATGCTCCAAATCTATTATAGAAGAAACCTTGTCTTGGTCTAGCCAAAACACCGGTTTGTACTAATTTTGGCAACAACGGGTTAGGTACAACAGAACCAAAATTATCAACCCCGCACATACTATCTAGCATTCTATTGTATAGCCCAGCTGGCTGAGTTATACCCACTGCTCCATGATATTGATACGCAGCTCCGGATCCTGGAAACCCCGGTAAGAAATCATCTGCATAATTTGCTCTAATTAAACTATATTGATTATGTGCTACATCATCGTTAGTACCAGTTGCATAGCCAAGATGTAATGTAGTATCGTTAGCGTTTATATAATCTGAACAGTTATATAAACCAAATACGTTTGGCAACAATGGAGAAAAATAACTAATGCCAGTACCGAGCGGGTTGGCAATATATAATTGTAGTGTGCTATCTGCTAATGTTTTATCTCGTTGAGTGAATACAATATTTGTATTTCTTGCCCAGAAATAATACACAGGGACAACTAATCCTTCAGCATTAACAACACCTGATACACTATAATTGGCTATGTCATATGGAATTCCGGGTCCTGCATATTGATAAGGAGGAACATTACTTGTTACCCATGAATATACTGAAACATCACTTCCCGGGAATACTCTACCCCACCATTGGCTGTTGTAACTAACATCATTTTGATGATAATTCATAAAGCGAGAATTGGTAGTGTTGAACCACAATGTTCCTATTTTATCGGCTCCCCATACTAAATTTCCTTCTGTATATCCTGGGCTGTTATATCCAGCCGGATCAACATTAGATATAACATCTATGTTTTCTTGTACTGCACCTAGTAATTTGCCCTGCAATGGGTCAAAATAATCTAAATTAATTAGTGTTTCATTGGTTGACGCACTATACAACTGTATTGGCCCAATTCCGTTAACATCAACTATATCACTTGTACTTCTATATACTGTCCAATCTGGAGTACCGCTTGTGCTTACATAAGTAACTACTTGACCATTGGTGTCATTAGCAACAATGTTTGGTGAGAAATTAGGAGTACCAATGGTAACACGATTGCTGTTAAAATCTAATGCAGTGCCATAATATGGTTGTGATCCGTAATCTAAATCTTTAGCATTTGTACTTTGTGCATATACGAATTTGCCCGGAGCAGTTAAATTTTCATTATATGTAGACAAATAATCAAACATATATACTGCACCCGCGTTTGTGAAAGTATCTACCCACTGAGTGGCGTTATTATCAAAAACAGTATCGTTGTCTAATTCATCATCTGTAAAATCAAAGGTAGTAGCAGAATATCGTGTACCTACAGGTGCGCTTGCTATAAAAGATCCGGAATTTGATTTATCAAACTTAACCGTCGTTCCAAATTGTGTACGACCTTGCAAGTGTGGTGAATTGATTACTTGTGTTTCTGTGAATATTGATATTCCCATTTCCTCATATGTTGCAGAATCCAATGCTACCAATGTTAATTTATTGTTAGGATTACTTAAGTTAATGTTAATTAATTGAATTATTAATTTACCATTTAATGCGGTAGAAGTAATATTAGTAATATTTGCTAAATTTATTGTGCTTGATGCTGTAGTTGCATCTCCTGCAGGTAATGTAACATTAAATCCATTTAATAATATTGTTCTATCCATAGTGATATTACAATCATTAGTACCGATAATTATACCATAGCTTTCACCACCATTAGTAAACCTATGTACTGCACCTTCATAATTTTTACTGTTCAATTCAAACGGCGCGCCAACTAATATTTCATTTGCAAACTTATTAGTATCTACGCTTGTACCAAACTCTACTCCAACTCTAGGTGTTAATCCATTAGTTAATGTTTGTGCTAACACAAAATTATTACCACTAATACTAATAATATCACCTGCATTAATTAACGGAGTATTACTGTTACTGTATGCATATAAGTTTGACCCAATAACAGCATATGTATTATCTTCAATTAATGTTCCGTTAACAGAAACATATAGTGGTGATGTTTGTGCGACTACACTCATTGATCCAGAACTGTTCGTTAATGCTAGTACCGTACCATCGCGGGTTAATGAAAGTGTAATATGTGTTGAATCTACAATAGATTTAACATAGTATACCTGATTTAATGATATACCACCAAACACTGTGCCCGTAAATACCATTGGAGTGCCGGCGGCACCGTCATGTAAACCAGTAACATTATCCAATGTTATTGCATTACTACTAATAACAGTGGCAGTTTTAACATTAGGAGTAGGTGTCCATGTTAATCCAAATTGTAATGGAATATACTGTTGAATTGTAGACTGTGCTTCAAAGGTTTGAACGATCCTATCAAATACATAAGTATAACCGTAATTCTCTGTGGCTACATCATAATTCTTAAAAGGTGTTCCAATAACTACAGTGTCGCCGTAATAATCAGTAGATATAGAATAACCAAACTTATCGTAATGTGGATATGTTATTGCATTGTACGGAGTTGTTAATCCCAACACATCTCCGTCAATAATATATGACGCTTCATACAAATCAGTAACCACTGACTTGCGCCACACATGAACGCTGTTATTATCAATATCAGATATGTATAACCAATTCTTGTCCCCTGACAATGTAGTAGAACTACCCCAGTTTGTTACCCCAAGTGGCGCAGGAATTGTCTGATACAAATCAACACGGTTAACTAATAATGTGTTTATCAATTGATATACATAAACATTTTTAGCACCTGTTGGCTCAGAGATTATAAACAAATCATCTGCGTATGAAATGTTAGAACCAAATGAGGCGCCATGCGCTATAGTTTGATTTAATAAATATGCATCAGTAAAGGTATCATATTTATATCTGTACACCTCGCCGGCGTCTGCATCTCCAATCAAATACCCCATGTCAGTTGTGTATGCTACCGCACTACCAAATGTTTGACTATTTGCTTTTAATATTTCTTTATTATATTGATAGTTTAAACTTTTACGAAATACAGCCCAGCCACCGTCATTATTTGTATCGACCCATACTTTTAATTTATTAAATTCGTTATCCAATAAAGGCAGATTTTGAATTTCCGGAGCAGTTGCAACACGTTGCGATTGCATTTTAAACCCAATTCCGTTACCAGTGACGCTTCGGATACTAGGGTCTAAAGAAAGATTAACAAGTACACTAAACGGATCTACTACCGCTGCTACAAGATAATAATTGTTAATGTTTGCATCAAAATTAACAATTGCAAACAGTTGATATTTTGTTAAATTGTGTGCGTTACTAAAAGTTATAGTGACTGTGTTGTTTAAATTATTTGTAGCATTTACTACCGTTCCCAAACTAGCAGGAGTGTATACTTGCCATTCTGACAAATAATTTGCCAACCAAACATAATCACGCACATAGAATTGATTAATAGGTATAACAGTTCCAACTGAATTTATTGCCAATGGTAATCCAGAATAGAAATAGCTAGCCATCTTAACATCATTAAAGTTAACATAGCCGGCAGTAGGAAATAATGTAGAAGGTTGACTTGGTGAAATCGTAGGTAATATATTAGGACTATTTACTTGTCTACCATAATTTGTAATACTATATAACGGTACTTCTTGTTGTACTCCATCAGTGTTATATGTCCCATTAGTTAATCCCACAATAGATGGATTGCCTGTTAGAGAACTTTGTTTTAATTTAAATTCAACAAAGTTGTTATTTAATATACCACCAAACTCACCTGATTTGATAGCCCAATTTTCATAAACATCGTATTCGATTCCGCCTTGTGCTAATGTTGCTCCCTTAAAGGCGCTAACTGCATTTAGAGTTCCTTTTTCTTTAATTAAATTTTGATAAACATTAACTTGAGTTATATCGGTAAGATCGGCTAATGCCATATAATCTCTTGGTCGATATCCTATTAAACCAAAACTTAATAAGTCAGCATCGTTTTCCAAGTTAGCATTATTTATATCATAATATAATGTACTTTCATATGAACGTGTTTGACTGTTGGGCAGCAATCCTTTTTGTATTTCGTTGTAATCAGTTTGTTTCCAATCACGCTCATCAAACAAATCTTTTGCTTGAATGATTGTTAATGCAGTCCAATATTTATTTTTATATTTTACTATTGAACCTTTAGTATATTTTATTTCTCTATTCCATTCTTGAATATTATCTTGGTTGAGTATAAATCCTGCTGCATCTAATGTGCCATTCCAGTCGGCTGTTTTAGTTCCTCGTAAATAAATTCTATTTTGACGCAACCCAGTTACTAAATTATAAATTATATCATTAAACAATGTTACATTATCAAAAACTATACCGTGTTCGATGTTACTAACATTAAATTGTCCGTATGCAATAGTGTCGCCGGCGTTAGCAGGTGCTGCTGTAAATAAAGTACCATCACGTACAATTGACAAATCAATTGATTGTATTGGATACAGATTTTGATTTAATACAAAGTTTAATTGTCTAAATGTTAATGGTTGTATAATGTAACTATCTTTATCAAATGAAAATATATTTGCTGCTGGATTAATTGTAGTTATATTACCAATCTCCCATCCAATTTGATTCCAGTATAAAAATTCTGAAATCATTTGTTGCCAGTTAACTGGAATTCCATTTTCTATTTGGTCAAACTTTACACCCTGCTGTTGTAAATAATCTCCATAACTTATTAAAAAGATTGCGACTTCTTGTGCATTATAAAATACAGTACCGTACGGAACTACTGCTGTATTAGTAGAAAAAGATGTAGGTATAGTTACTGTTTGTCCTTCAACCTGCACTTTTTCATATTGTCCGTTTGCCTTAGGTACTGATATTTTAAAATAAGCATTAGTTTGATTATTGCCGTATACTTTATAACCATTTTCTACAAGTTGTATAACTACTCCACTATATACAATTCTATCAAATGGTTGGTTATCATATAATAATACGCTATAGCTTTCATCAGGAATTAATAGTGAACTGTTGTTGCTATTTGCTGAACTTTTTTCAACATAAAATTTCAATAATGTTTTATCACTGAATCCAGCCAAACGATATACTAAACGAACATCTAGGTTATTTAATAATGTAGTTATATTTGTAGTTGCATCTACCCCAACTTGTTTCTCAAAGTCAACAATCCAGTTGATATAACTAGTGGCAGGGGTACCTAAACCATATATTGGAATGTCAGTAACTATTAAGTGACTTCTATCATTTACTAAATATTGATTAAATTCTTTATTGAATTTGTAATTATCTACATCCACACCCAAATTAAAGAATTCTGCTGGCTTAGTTAATGCAAGTATACGCATCAAATCAAATGGCCATGAACTACTTCTACGATAGCTAAATTCAGCTGGGCCAACGTCTCCTACTTGCCAATCACTTCTAAAAGTATTTTCATCATAATCTCCAAGTATTGATAAGAACGGAGATAATAAATTACCACTACTATCTACCGGCAACACATCTAATAAGCCAGGACGAACAAATTTAGGTAAAACTATACCCCGACCTGTGACTGGATCAATTGTTCCCCAATCTTCACCTGCTGCTAAATCTCCCCACAATACTAAGTTATCACTTGTATACGGTGCAGGACCATAACGGCCGGCCCACCATGATGGCTGATTATCATATCCTATCATTTCCCATGGCGTTGCATTTGGAGTTGATGTGTCGTAATAATATAAATATAATCCTCTAAAATATCCTTGCTGTATAGGCTCAGCATTAAGTTTATTTCCGTTATTTTTATAATTATATGTAAATTTATTACCAGGATTAAACAATTGTGTTTTGTAATCTATTCTATTTTGGCCTATCCAATTTAAAAAAGATTCACTATAAATTTGTAAAAATTCATTATATGTGTAATCAGTGTTTCTAAAGAAGCCCGGTAATACTTCATATAATTGTACAGGTATTACATTACTTAATTTTAAATTATTATAAACACGAGTTTCATATTCAAGTAATACTTGATCTCTAAAATCAACTAATTTATTTGTTTCAGGATTGTAATCTCCGTACAATTTATTATATGAACCGTCATGTCCAAGAATGAAATATGTAGGAATAAAATAAGCAGTATCTAATACTACCCCCGGAATAGATGCAGGATATAAACCTAGCTTAGTAGGAGTATTTGGTGCAAAACTTCCATATGTTTGATTATATTCATTAATAATAATTTGATCATTTGGCAACAAGTCTAAAGTTATTGTTAATGATGGTGTATCTGTGCTTATTGTATAATCGACCCCTTTGATTAATTGAGTTTGAACTCCATTACGAATTAAATATACCAATACCCCATAGTAATTTGCAGTAGAATAATTATAAATTCTACTTAATGGATAGATACTAACATCTAGTGAATTTGCAAAACTATAAGAATTACTAATGTATGGTGCCTTTTGTGGCAACATGTCACTCCAAAAGAATGAGTCGCTATCAGTATGAGAGGCGTTCATTTTATCTAATGCATCATCCAGCATTACTGAAGCTGTCATATAATAATTATAATCAGTATTATTGACCGTATCAACTAATAAATTTTTAAAAGTAATATATTGTCTATTATTAAACAGCAATGAGTTAAACAAATTGTGATTTTGTTTACGTAAGAATGTGCCAGGCAATACTAACGAGGCGCTATTTTGAATAATTCTATTGCCCCATGGAACTAAATTGCCTAAATCACGATAATTGTTTGATCCAAATACTTGTCCAACTGTGTTAGGATTGTTGTAGAAAATACTTTGATATTGTCCACGAATATCACCAATATTAGCTGTTGTAATATCTTCATTTAACGGATTGTTATTTAAATTAATAGGTGTTTGATAATAAGCAGTTTGGCTTACTTGGTCACTTAATATCAAAACTTGTATAACAGTCTCAACTGCGTTAATTACTGGTATATTTATTACTGTTGAAGTGTCAGTTATAACCGTTGTATATTCAGTATCATTCAAATATCTATTGTTAATGTATACTTGAACTAATGGCCATTTTGTAGATATGGTATATATTGCAGGAATGTCACAGGTAAACAATGTGTCCTGGTTTGTTTCCCAAGTAAAATCAAAAACTTGATATTGAACACTAGGTGATACCGCAGTTTGCCACCCCAATTCTCTTACATGAGTTGTTCTATCAATATAATTGTATACATATCCAGTATTAACTTTTTGTGTTTTTGGTGTAATGCCATCCACGTAATTAAAAGTTTGACTATTCAATGTAACATCAAAACTTATATCTCCTACATTATCTACGCTACTATAGCGCAAGGGAAATCCTAATACAGTGTCATTTAACCCAGTACCAATTCCATATGAAAACAAGGTACAACCTGTAAATGATGTACTGAAATAATATTCATTATTACCCAAACTTATATCATTTTTATCAAATATATCAAATTTAGGTGCTTGATTTATTGTTGTTTTTTGCTGTCCGATTATCCATATAGCGCCGTCAAAATAGAAATCTTTTCCTTTATTATTATACCCTCTATAGACAGCAGTTTGTTCATCGATTAATACTTCACCGTCGGTTGCTTCTGTCAGAGTAATAACTGGAACTGAAGAACCGGTAATGGTAGCGAAATGAGAAACATATATTTTATTTCTTACCGATAACGTATCATCATTGGCAAAAATTATTCTTGATCCATCAAACAATGCATAGTTATCTAATGAAGTATCCGCGGTTACAACTGATGCCACTGACGTTGCAGTAATAATTGATTGATCATACCAAGATACAGTAATTATTGTATCAGTGCTTACTTTGGTTATGTCTGTGATAAAAGTAACTGAAGGCAATAATTGTGTAGAATCAGTTATATATTGCCCTACTTCAAATAATCCAGATATATCTGCTGTGGGAATAGTTATAGTGGTACTGTATGGATATATTGAAGTGGTCATTGTCCCACTACCACTAGTTAATGAAAACACAGTCCCTTGATTTATTGCAGAGATTGTAATATCAGAACCAATTATACTAGTAATATAATATTTGGTTCCAGAAACAATTCCACCAAACACTGTTCCACCAAACACAATAGTATCATTAACGTGTAATCCAGTGGTATTGTTTAACGTAATTTGGTTTGTTAATCCACTAGTAGCAGTAGCTGTTTTAGTAGTAATAGCACCAAGCACTGGTGCTATTATTGCATTATAAGTTGTCCATCCTGCAACATCAGGATAATAATTAGGTTGTCCTGCCACCTGACTAAATGCATCTTTTGTTCTAGTATCAATAAAATCAACAGGTGCTTTACCGTATACACCAGAATTAAATAATCTTAAATTTGGATAGAATTCAATTATTGGACGTTTTGCCTTACTGTTTAAAGTTTCTAATTGAGTAATCAATTCAGGTGTATTGTTATATAATGCAGTTGCATTAATTACATCTTTATGAAACCATCTATTGCTTCTTGACCAAGCATTTTTATTAATTGCATTTCTAGCAATAGTTATATAATCTGGTTCAACCGGAATATTTAACGTTATATCATAGTTACCAATATCATATGGTAAAGTATCATAAGGTATATATGTACCTTCTGAAAATAAACCCGGAGTAACTAATGTAGTAACTGGTATTAATTCTATTGCAGTTCCTACACCCTCAACATAATATTCTACGTTGTTATAACTTTCTGGATATATGCTACCCTGAAATAAAACTTTTAATCCGTTAGTAAATACAACACCATTTGGCGAAGTATAATTTGTTTTTCCTAAAACTTGTGTTAATATGTTTAATGAATTAGTAACATTACTATCAATTATTTTAATGATACCAACTTTGTTTGGACTAGATCCATCTTGATAATATAATCTATCTAAGATTGCACTATTATAGGGTATTAAAGATACGTATCCTGCAGGACTTCTATAAAAATTTTTATTTACATATTCTGTTCCATATATAGGTATTATTTTTTTATTAGTAGGGATAGTACCTGAAGGAAGTAATTTAATTTGTGGATTATCAATACCTCCTAATAATGTAATAGTGTATAATGTTGAGTTTACCGGAGTATAGATTCCTTCTTCATATAAACCTTCATTTATATTTCCAATCATTGTGCCGGTTGCAGCAGTTAATGACAATAACGGCACTCCACCAGGAGTGTTTGATGAGCCCGGAATTGCTATTGTAAATTGTGTGGGACTAGGTATCGCTGTAACTGTATAAATGCAAGGACCGGTTGTTGTTGAATACGCTGTCAATCCACCAAATTCAGTACCGGTAAATGTTATAGTTTGTCCTTCAATAAGGTCAAGTGTTGAATTACATGTTACTACGTTGTAATAAGTATTGGTGTTACCATCAAAGGTAATAATTGCAGAAGCCGCAGTAGCAGTAGCGGTAATAGTTAGTGGTTCTACAATAACATTGTGATTTGTATCGTATTCAGTTTCACTAAAAAAAGTCTGCACAAATCCAGCTTCATTTGGAATGCCGGTGTCATAAAACATAACAGTCAATCCGTCTAATGCAGTTACTCCGTCTATACCACCAATAGAACTTACTAATGCTCCTTCAACTTCACTAAATGGTAAATTAGATACCACGCCAACAGTAGGGCCTAGTGGGAAGTTATACTCATTGTATGCATCTTGTTGTGGGACTGTGAATGTTACTACACCGGTTTCTGCGCCGTTATTAGTAACACCCAACACATCTCTAGTTTGTACATTGTTTTGTGTTGGGCTATATCCAGTAACGCCCGGTTCTCCTTGTATCCAAAATTGACTATTTTGATTTACACTAAATGTATATGTACCACCGCGCAACAATGTTAATGTTGGATTAATACTTGCAATTGTAGAAGTTTGTGATGAAATTAAATATTCATTAGATACACTTTGAACTACATAGTCAGAAGTATTATACACAATATCAGTCGCAACAACTACTCGTTCAGGTCCAGTTGGCAACCAATAATATTCATTAAAATTAATAATTTTATCTAAATTAGTAAATGAATCCCATGAATAAAATTCGCTATTGAATAGTCTATTATTGTTTTCAGTTAACCCACCTTCAACCTTTAAGGCATCAACTATTCCTGGATAACTAATAAAATCTTGAGCAGTAGTATCATTTTCTTTTAAGAAAGCAACACCCGGTTCTAATTGATAATCTGTTCTAACCTTAGTAGGTTCAGTTACATAATAATCATTAGCATTAACTCCATATCCAAATTTACTACCAACGTAACCTTGTATTTTTTTAGTATTAGGTTCTGCCGTTAGTTGATCTAACGTAGCCTGTAAAAATTGACTATTAGTTGGAGTTTTAAATATTTCTGGGAGAAAATTTAATGTTCTAATTCTTGTTGCCATCTTTAAAATTCTTTATGTTATATATTACTTATGCTATCTGTAATTCAGCTGGAGTAAGTGCTGAAATTATGATTACATCGTTTGCGGTGGTTGCATTTACAAATATTTCGTATGGCAAACATTTAATTTCATATAAATCTCCAAAATGCATAGCGGGATCATTTGGTACTAATACACAAGAACTAACGTATTCACCAATTTGATTATGTATGTATGCGCTCAATTCACTAAAATAAAAAGTATCACCAAAATTCCAGTTATTAATATTAAAATAATTATCCATTTGTGATAATACCGCACTACGAATTTCGCTATCGCTAGCATTTGTATTAGAATTTTTAATAACTTTAATTGTGCCTCTTAAAGCAAGTGCTGCCTTAGGGCCAAATAATGGCTTAAACACAACACTATTCAATATAGCACTATCACTTAGCATTTTATAATCTTGTATTTTAGGATAACTTTGACTTAATTCATTTATAGTTGGTCTAGATGGCATAGGCAATGTGTCAGTACTATCTTGTATCCAATTTTGATAAGAAGTATAATATGATTGTGTGACTAGATACAAATCAATAATATTAGTTGTTGCAGGATCAATACGTGTAGTATTATTGCTATTATGTCTATATTGAAATTGCAATCCTTGACGACCCGGTTTCATACTATATTGCGGTTGTGGAACTAAAGTATAGTATGGCGTAGTAATAGTAGGATCTTGTACAGTTATATAAAACACATTATCATTATAAGCATAGAATAATTGGCCAACGGCATATTCATATTTTACTACTTCAATTTGAGTTTTAGTTGGATATTGATATATTACGTCAGACGATGGGATCATCTGTTCTCTAGTTAAATTAATTGCATCTTGCACTTGTTCAAAAAAAGTATATATACCTATGTTAGTGCTTCCTGTTACATATCCTGTAATTTGATTAAAAAAATCTGGATTTTGTATAATGCTTCTATCGTTAGTATCTATACTAGCAACTTCAACTTCAAAATCATTTATATATCCGTCAGAGTTAACTGTTTGTCCAATTATACTAGCAGCAATAGATTTATCCAATGGATAATTTGATCCTGGCTGAGTATTGGTTGCTAATACGTTTACATAGTCTTGTAATATTTTACCAGTAAAAGGGTCATATACTAATTTTCCTGCTTCAAAGGTAAATCGTGTATCTGCTACACTACCAAAATAATATATCAATGAACGATATGTTACACTATATCTATTGTATCCAGTGCTAGTAAAATTTACAAAATAATTATTTGCATTAAGTGTTTGCACTGACCATCGTTGTTGTGCTATTGTTAATGAATTATCAAATACTAATGAAAAATCTTGTTGCAATTGTAATTTTGTAATACATTCATTTATTACTGCATTTGATAAAATGTTACTAAATGCTGGCAATACTACAGACAATATTGCGCCAGTTGGAACGTATGCATTTAATGTAACCGGCCCTGTTCCATTGGCAAATCCCCCAACGCCATTATTATACCCATCACCTATAACATTTAATACTGTAGTCCATATATAAGTAGCATCAGTTGGACCTGGAATGCCACTTACCAATCTATTATTAGTATCAAAATAATAATGTGCAGGGGCATTAAATTTTAATAATGCACCTTTGGTTATAAATTTTGTATTATATGTGGAATATGTTCCAATTGCAATTGGTTTATTTTCACCATTAACAATATCATAAAAATAACCAGTAAGACTATTTGCATTAACAGTTTTGGTTTGCCAATATACTAAACTCTCTCCAGGATCACTTACTAAACTAGTATCAGTAGAAGGTCCAATTGCATATCTAGTATAATTTTGAATATAATATTGTAATGATCTATTATCTTCTAATATGGTTGATAAGGTTCCGGTTAAGAAAGTTATAATGTCACTAGTATTTGCAATACTCAATAAACTATATCCTTCGTTATTATTTAAATATATACCGCCGTCATTAGCAAAACTGTTTGTGCTAGAATATTTTCCTGTAGGATCAAGTAAATCTAAATTTTTACTTATACCAACACTACTGCGATTGATAGCTTTTGATTTAATAATTGAACTATATAAGGTGTAGGGGAAATTATTATAATCTTCTCCATTAACCATGCGATTTTGAGTATAGTAACGACTTGGGGCACGTTGTTTAATATCAGCAAGTGATTCTCTTACTTGTGCGTTTGATACAGGAACTTGTAATGCTAAACCAAGTGTTAATGTTTCTTGACGTCCAACTCTACTTATATAATTAATGTTAACGCTAATGCCTTGCATTTGTGTTGGATCAACAACATACGTTAATGCATTACCAGAACGAACATATGCTCTAAAGTTACCAACTGGGATTTCTCCGAATACTCCGTCACCAAATATATAACTTACTTGATCATTAAATCTGCTATTTACAGAAAAGATTTTTCTAATACTATTTTGAGTTTGAAGATAGGCGTTAGCATATACATTTTCTACTTGTGTCCATAATCCAAATGATCCATTAGCTTGACTAATTTGATATAACCAAGTATCAGAATTATTAATACCTTGAATATCAATATCAATTACTTGATTAGAAATTTGATTTTGTAAAGTAAAGTCAAAGTTTTGCAACGATCCTTGTTTAAAGTAAAAAAAGAATCCTGTATTTGGACTGCCGTATCCCAATTTATCATTACGATATAGCATATTAAATTTATTTGTGGGTGCAGGAGGTATTTCATATACATAATTTTCTCCTACTGTTGTGACGCTACACAATTCAAAATTCATATTTAATCCGTTAACATTAGAATTAAATGGTACAATAGGTAAACTTCCAGCGGGGATTTGTAAAGTATATTCGTCAGTTTTTACACCAAGAATTTGTGTTGAGTTCCCCGGAACACCCACTCTTTGAGTATTGATTAACGCAGCATTAATGATTGTATTATATTGTTCTAACCAATAGGGATTTGCAGGGTCATTCCATAATATTGTAGAATTGCTTAAATTAAATCCATTTAAATCTGAAATATTTTGAGTAGTTTGAATACTAGTTACTTTTAAATAACCCTGTGATTCTAAATTACGTTTAGGGGTATAACTTACTAAGTTAGCTAATTTGATAACCGAATCTCTACGTTCAGCCGTATCCATGAAATTTTCACGGGTATTTAAATCGTTACGGAAAGCAAGACCTTGCCCCATAAATGATATAACATCAAGTAGGGCAATAAATTCTGAACTTTCAATATAATCATTAAAGGTTTCAGGGTAATATATACGCAAATAATCTATAAAAGTCTTGCGTAATGTTTCATAATCATAACTTCTGAAGTCGGCCTGGTTAAAGGTTTGATAAATGGCTTTCCAGTCATTTACCCCAAATAATGCTGATTGTCTGCTGCTAGTTGCCATAGGTTATTCTCTTTTAAGTATTTATCATACATGAGAATCTTGGTTTTTTAGGGTTATTGAATAACCGCTTGATTTGTTGCATTATTAAAGAATACGCTTAAATCAAATGCATTATTAAAAGGAGCAATAGCCATTTCAATTTCTATTAATATACCGTTTTCATGTGGATATGCATTTACAGAATTTACTATCATCCTAGGATCTTGACTAGCTACCCTAAGTATTTCATTTTGAAGTTGAAATTGAACATCTGCTGTATTTGGCTCAAAAACGAATGACCAAAGAGTGGTTCCATATGCTGGATTTCCCACTTTTTGTCCTTGTTGTATATTCAATGCATTTATAAAATCTTGCACAACCAATGGGGCATCTACTAATTGAAATTTATTTCCAACAACATAAGGATTAATTGTGGACCCTACGGCTCCGCCTGTACCCACTGGAAGATTACTAGACCTAGGCTTATTTGCATTTATTGAACTATACCCGATATACGTTGCCATATTTTATCCTATATCTTATTTATTATTATTTACCCTGCAAGAATTGCTTTGCGGCCTGCACTAGTCTCATCAAGTATTGCGCCGGCTTTTCGCATTTCAGCAATTGCTGTCATCCCCAATTTATCAATCTCAGGGTCGCCTGCAGGCAACGTACTATCAGCCTTTTCATATGCTGCCTTAGCTGCATTAACTATTTGTTTTTGTTTATCATATATGGCCTGACGTTCATCTTCATATTTCTGTAATTTTGAACTAATATCATTAGCTGCTTGCAAGGCTCCAGTAGCCGCAGCAGAAATTGCTCCCGAAAAATTTGGTCCTGGAATTTTTAAATCACCCAATACTGCACCAATTGATGCGGTTATTTCGGTTCTATCAACTGTTCCTAAACCAATGCTTGGCATTTTAATAGGATCTGCGCCTGCTGTATTAAGTGAATTAATACTTGCTGATAATTTTGCACCAAGTCCTGCAGGTAGTCCTGCGCTAGCAAGAGAAGATAATTTATCTTTTCCGGCTGCCAGGGCGCCGGCTAATGCTCCGCCTGGGCCGCCAGTTATGCCAGCTAATGCTCCGCCTGGGCCGCCAGTTATGCCAGCTAATGCTGACCCTGCTGCGCCAGTTATGCCAGCTAATGCACTATTTGCACCACTAGCTAATCCGGCTAATGCACCACTGCCGCTGGCTGTAAGAGAGGCTGTTCCACTAGCAAGAGCAGAGGCACTACTTATACCATTTTGCACACTTGATGATATAGTATTTGCTGCGGCGCCAATACTTGCTAATACTGATGACCCACCCGCCGCAGAAGTTATTGCAGATATAGCTCCTTGTCCACCGGGCAAATTATTTACTCCACTAGCAAGAGATGCTGCACTTGGAAGTCCGCTTGTTATTCCACTTATTGCGTTGCTTGCTGCACTTGTTAGTCCACTAGCGGCTGCGCCTAATGCTCCGGCTATTCCACCAGCGCCGCTGGTTATTGAACCAATCGCACCTGAAGCCACATTAGCTATCCCTGCTGTTGCTGAACCTACTGCACTTGCTAATGAGCCAGGCAATCCAGATCCTGAAGCTGCGGCGCCGGCTGCACTGGCTGCTATGCCTGATAGATTAGATGCTGCACCTGCTGCAAAATCTGCTGAATTTTTTGCTACAATTGATAATGGATTTTGAGGAATTCCGGGGGCAAATGATTTAAATGATGAAGTTATTGCTGAGAACGCTGATCCAGCAATTCCTTTTGCTTTATCTAACAGACTTTCAGCGCCTCCTCCAATTCCTTCAAGTGATTTAGTTATAGAATTTAATCCCCCGGTTGCAGTTGTTGCTAAATTCGTAGCAAGACTTCCAGCAGACATGGCACTTGCAACTGCATTTCCGGCTGCTCCAGCCAATGCTGCACCTGCCCCACCTGCCAAGGCCGCTACTTGTCCACCTGCCAAGGCTGCTGCTCCACCTGTTACTCCAGAAATAGCACTATTAATTGAAGTCCCTGCTGCATTTTTTATAAAGTCCGCAGTGGCTCCAACTCCAACTGATGATGCGGCTGATACTAATCCAGCAACACTTGCTGCTGATTCACTACCAGTAATTGCACCAACGTTGGTTAACGCAGTTTGTGCTTTTTGCAAGTTAGCAACTTGCGCTCCAACTTGCGCTGTAATGTTAGTAGAAATTTTAGTAAGATTTTCTGCTCCAGCTACTCCTGTAAACAAGTTAGTTGTCATTGCTGATGCCACATTGGCACCGTTTTGTACTAATCCTGTAACTAAATTAGAAGCACCCGGTTTTAATATTCCTGCAGATTCTAATTGTTGCGGGGTTTGTGCTAGTGAACCCACAGCAGCATTAATTTTCCCTGCAGCATCTGTTATGACTCCGGATCCAGTTGCTACTACACTTGCTGCCGCTCCGCCGGCTGCACTAGCTGCTGCCCCTACTAATCCTGCAGTTGCGCCGGCTGTTAATGCTCCACTTGCAGCTCCTGCGCCCGGCACAGTTGATAAAGTAGATGCACTTGCTGGATTGGCTACAGCAGTAGGAGCTGCTGCATTATTAGCACTTGACGTTGCAGGTGAAGCGGGCGCTGGCAATGCTGCACTAGCACTAGTTGTTACTTTAACATCAACTCCTTGACCTGCACTTGCCCATGGCGCATGAGCAGGGGCACGACTAACAATAGATAATAATAGGCCCGGCGCTGCTGCATATCCCTTAGTACTATCACCCAATGTATCTGTATGTGCAACTTGCGGTATTAATGGTACTTCCGCAGGAGGATTTGAGGTAGCCCCTGTATTTAGATTAATCTTGTCTCCATTAATATACATTAGTTGACCGGCAGCATATGAACCTTCGCCGGCAGTAGCCATACTCATTGAACCATTAACTTTAATAGTATACTTGCCCATTGTGTAACCACTATAGTTTTTTCCAACTCTTACATCATAATTGTTAGTAGAATTTATTTTAATGTTATCGGCCGCAATGTTTAAATCTTTTTTAGCATTGATGTTTATATTATTATCAGCATGTAAATTTAAATCACCTTGTGTTCTAATGTTTACACTATTAGTAGAATATAAATCAATAGTGCCTTCTTTGCCTAATTCGATATAGCTTTGTCCATTGCTATGAATAATGAATAACGTTTGTCCGTTATCAGACATTAATATCTGATGGCCCAATGATGTGCGAAGTCTTATAGATTGATCATTTCCATATAAGTCGCCGTCATCCATAACTATTGAATGTCCTGCACGACGGGCTATAACTTTCAATTTTTCAGGTGAACTATCAGTCGCGGTTGTAATAGTATCATCAGTATATCCACCTTCATATATAGGTCTACCGGGTGTGCTAACTCCCCATCCAACTCTTGACGGAGATTCACGTAATGCACTAGTTGTTACTGGACCTCTGACTGGATCTCTAATTAATCCCTGTTGAAAATAAATTGATGCTGAATAACTATGCACCGGTTTAGCTGCTTTTAAAAAATTTGGTCCATTTGTAATTGATGAATTGTTGGTATTTATATTTGTTACGGGAAGTTGAGTTGCACCTCCATAACTATTAGCTTCACCCTTATTGAATACTACATTACCAGAAGTACCTATAGAAGGGACCATTTGCAGCAATTCTGGATCCATTACACTACCTATGTAATATCCATAATTCATATCGCCATTAATAAAAATACAAACTACTTTACTACCAATATCAGGTGGGCTAAACCACATTCCATAAGAACTAGGATTTTGTGTGTAGCTGCCATAATCTTTTTCTCCCTTAGGACCACTGGCTTTTGTATTGCCAAAGAATGGACTCATGTATCCTACAGTTATCCATCCTTTACTATCATCCGGATCAGGAGATCCAAAATCAGCAACATAAACTTCTATTCTACCTCCGCGAGTCGGGTCGATGTTGTTTTTTACTACACCAATGATTGGACTATTACGAACAACGCCGCCGGCTGAGTCGTTCTTAAAATTCTTTACTTGTCCTTTTGGTTTAAAATAATCTTGCATTTATTATCCTCTTCCAAAAATAGTAGGAGTTCCGGCCTCTCCGTCTTGAACCGGGCCATTTGGGGTAGGAATTGTTATAGTAGTATTTTGTGCTAATTTTTGCATAGGGTCTAAAACATTATTGATACTTCCTGCAGAATTAAGCAAACCAGATAGACCTAATTGACCGGGATCTAATGACCCTGGCCCCGAAGGCGGTAATGAAATATACGGGGTATTTGCTGCTATACTGACCCCATCTGCTAATGTAGGAATACTTGCATTATTTTGTCTATTTAGTCTATTTGTTTCCGCACTAGATTGAGTTGTATCAGCCGCGGTGTCTGCAAATGTAGCTATGGTAGCTGATAAATCTTGTTCAAACTTCCCACGAACAAATTTACTTACTACTTTTGTTAACATATAACTTACCCCGCCTCCTCGAGCATCTATATCTTTTTTTACATACGCAGGATATTTCCAAAAGAAAATACTATCATTGATTTTTAATAAACCATTCTTATTAAAATACCCTTTGGGTTCTTTAAAATTAATTTCAATAAAAACTTGTCCGCCGTTAGGATTTATAGTAAATCCGTCTGTTCCATTAAAACGATTATATAATTGAGTAATAGATGACGATGCAGTTTGCATTAGATAATCAGGATCTCCTAAAATTGTTATTTTTGCTTCAGCAATTGAATTTGGATCAAACAAGTTTGTAATATATGAGTTTTGTGCATCTAATGATTGTCCACCACTTTCACCCCCTGTTTTTACTGCGTTTTGTGGCAATCCGGTAGTAGTTGGAATATCAAAATCCCCTCCCTGAGATGCAGCCGAACCATCGGCTCGCAATGTTACATTAAAATAAGTATTATCCATCTGTTGTGTATAACTAATAATTTCAGTGTTTTGTCCAGTATACCAATAATCATAACGTTTATTTGGGCCATAATATCTTGTAGTTTTATTTACATAAGTACTCATTACTACTGGGGTATCATATGGTTGAATTATATAAGTTGTTTTATAAGCAAAGTCTCCTACCTTAGTATCCCATCCTAATACTTCAATTTCAGCACTAATATTATACCATTTAATTTCACTAGTACCACCTTGTCCCAATTCTAATTCTTCATTTGCTTTATTTACAATTTTTAAACCATCTTCTATATATGAACTTGATGTTATGATAGTATCAATAGCTTGCATAATAGGTGTCCCGTTTTGAAATACAAATTGTTTTACATTTAAATCTGGTACGGCTTTGGATTCGGAGGCTGGATTAGATTTTGTTGTTTTAGTTGCGTCGGGGCTTCTTCCTGATCTTAATTTATTTGTATCATTTGGTGTTGTAAGTCTTGCATTTTTAATAGTATTTTCTGCGCCTCCTATAAAAGACACATCATACACATTTGCTATTTCTATACTATTACCAACCATAGCACGTTGGTCTGCATTTAATTTTGACAACAATCCTATTTTATTTCCAGAATTAGGAGGTACAGATTTTTGTGCTAGTCTACTTGATTCCGCTGTACTTTGATTACTATCACTATTACTAGTTATTGGGTTTCCTCCTAGTAATGCGTCATACACGGTTCCCCCTATTGCAGTGGAATTTGAAGGAATTACACCTCGTTTTATACCAAATGGTTGACCTGATACGTTGGCGGCTTCTATGTTATATATTACTGCTTTTCCGTCTATTTTAAATTTCATTGATGAAATATATATGTCAAAAAATCTTTCATATAATCCAAATGAGTTTGCAGTAGGATCTCCGTCTGATCCTGGTATATCTGCTGATTGAATTAGCTCGCCATACTTATCATAACCTAAAAATCTAATACCCAATATAAAATATTGTTTTATTGGATTTTTTAAATCTTTGACATTTTTTATATTAGACATTTCTTTTAATTTATCAGATGCATCTCTTAATTTTGTTATAAAAGAAAATCCATATGGTTCAGTAATTGTAAATGAAATGTCAGTAGTGTTGGTTGAAGCAGCAGTGGCCTTGGCATTTATTGCTTGTGAAAATTTTAAATCATCAATATAAAAATCTTCCTCAAATCCCGGTGCTCGTTTTATATTACTGTTAGCCCCGCCACTTTGTGCAATTAAAAATACTCCACCACTTTTAGTTGCTTGAGTACTAGATGTTGCAGGTGGAGAGCCAGTTCTTCCTCTTTCACCCGGTGCTTGAACAAAAGTTGAAGATGCAGCAGCTGCCGGTTTTTGATTAAATTTATCTATTGCGGATCTAAATGCGTTAATATCTTTTCTACCAGACAAAACAAATGCATTATATGCATCAGGAGTTATCATATATAATGATATCTGATATGTGTAGCTACTAAAATTACCTAATGGGTTTTTTCTTAATCTTGGTGCTTTACTATTTGGTTTTGCGGCTGGAGTATCCGATTTACCAACGATTGTCACAACTGGCGGATCCAATACTGCAGGCGCTGCGGCGGGTGAAGCATTCGTTGTTTGTGATTTAGAACTATCTACTATAGGAACATTAGAGTTAGTCGTTGTTGGACCTCCCTTGTCATCTTGGGCGCCACCAGATGCAGCATATTGTTTATTTTGCTCAGCCGTTTGTTCTGGAGTTTTAGCAGCATTGGTTTCTACTTCTTTGTTTTTAGCATCCACTACTGCTTGTACTTCAGCTTTTTTTGCATCTCTAGCTGACTTAACTGTTCCTGCTTCTTTTAAAAGATCCGCATTGCGAGTAACCGCATCTTCATATATTTTTACTGCTTCAACTCTTTCATTATCTGGGGTGTTGTTAGCTATTACCTTCATCTCTGCAAATATTGGTTGTACAGTTCCGTTATACGTGGCAGCAGCAGCAATTGCCTCAGCCCGCAACTCCTCAATTTGAGTCAATGCATTTGGATCTTTTGGATCTATAGCAGCTATTTTTTGTAAATTAGTCTGAATGAACTCTCTCAACGTGGCAATAGCTGCATCTATTTCATTTGCTTTTTGTTGTAAAGTTTCTAACGCTGATGCCATCTTATATACCTAACACTTGTTTCAACAAATCCATTTTAGGTAAATATATTCCCAGACCTGCTACAAAATCAAAATAAGGATCTTTTAATCTGTTTGGATTTCGTTGTGCAAATACCCACCACAATCTACTATCACTATATAAGTCATACGCTAATAAATCAGGACGATATTCATACATAATTGCTATTTCCCAATATATATCCGAAGGTTGCATTGGGATAGGACGATTTATCATCACATCTAAAAAATTATTATTGTATACATCAGTGTTATAATATGGGCTAGCTGCCGGATATATTGTTGCCATTACCAGAATCCTCCTGAGTTTAGTTGTGACCCTCTGAGTAATGCTCCAGTAGCATACTCTTTAAGACTAAATTTACTACTTACTTCATTTCGTGTTACGATTGGTGTCGCTTGAATTGTTAATTGCATTTTTGTAGGTATGTATGTTATTGGATTTTTACTTAAATTATTTGCAAACACGGGCGCTGGTGCAAGGGCACCGGGTGCAACTTTGCCACCTAATCTTCTAGTTTCTGCATTACTTTGATCTGGTGAACCTTTAGATTCACTTGCACCTGTATTGGCGCCAGGGGGCGAAGCTGAACTTCCAGCACGTATATAATCTACGTCTGTCGGAAGAGCATAACTAAAATTAGTAACTACTAACGGATGCCAATCAAATTGAAATGCACCTAATCCTGACAAATAGCATAACGGAGGAGGAACACCTGCGGTTGGATTTTGATCTTTGCCATAAAACATTTTAGTAACACTACGGAAAAAGTGTATAACTGCTAACAAATAGTTTGCCTCTGCGGTATCTTGTGCTGTAAAATCACAAGTAAGTGTTACTTGGTCTACTGCACTGTTTTTATATGATAAGAATTTATAATTAGTATGAACTAAATCTGTATTCTCATATGTAGAATTGTATTGTACTGAAATTGACGGAGTATACGGAAATATTACACCGTTGGTTGCTTGTAATGGATTTAATATTCCCGCTTTACCATCAGCCACTTTATACAAATAATCTGCACCAGGTGCTAAACTTAATCGTACACGCCAATCTTCTTGCGCTTTAAAGTTTGTAGAGTCTTGTTGCGTCTTTTGTGATTGTGTGTTTAATTTTGCTGCGGTCAATCCTTGCGCTCTTTGCGCAGGATCTTTTCCCAATGGATTTGCCGCAGTTTTTGGACCTGAATCAGCAAATTCAATTTCTGTTTGTTGTGCTTGGGCACGTTGTGCTGGATCTTGAACATTAGATATTTTAGCAGGAAATTCACTTTGAATTATTTCATTCTGCTGTCTTTGTGCTGGATCAACAATATTAGAAGGGGAGACAGGGCTAGGGTTCTCTATAGCTTCTCTAAATGCTGCACCTCTTTGTGCCGGATCTTCAAACTGTGACGGAGTAGCAGGTTTTTCAGCAGCAATAGCATCTTGTTGTGCTTGCGCTCGTTGGGATGGATCATTAACCGGAGATACTGTTGTCACTCCACCATCATACTTAATAGTTTCTGCTATATTACGATTTGCTTGTTGTTGCTGCGCCGGATCAGATGATATTGGAATTGCTGCAGGAGGGGAAGGACTTTCTACCGCCGGAGTATTGTTTGGGGCCGGTGCTACCGCAGGATCGGTTGCATTGTTGGTTGATGGCGGAGGGGCAGGTGCGTCTGCTACTGGTGTATTTGTTACAGTTGCTGCTGCCTGCGCCTCTCTTGCTTGTTGCTGTACCAAAGTAGTAACATCAGAAAATGGGGGCCTTGGATTAGTAATGGGAGACCCTGTTGCGGCCAGCCGGGCAGCCAATGGCCTAATAATTGTTGACTGTGATCCACCATTAGCAGCTTGGTAACCAACACTTGCGGATTGTGTATTACTAACACTAAACCCATCTGGCAATGTAGCAGTATAGGTGATAGTGTTGGTATCAGTATCCAATACGGCATTTAAGACCACCCCCGGTGGCGTAGGTCCAGTTTGGGTGCTACTATATTGTGGCATATATTATTCTTATCCTTATTGTAGTATTTAGCGTTTCAAAACATCAGCATTTGGAATAAAATAAAATATTTAGATAAATAAAACTATAAGGAAAACATTATGGAAGAATGGAAAACACTTGAAAGAATACCTAAATATGAAGTTAGTAATTACGGTAAAATTAGGTCTACAAAAAATGAAAAAGTAAAATTACTAAAAGTATGCGTTAACAATTGGGGATATGAGTTAGTATGTTTATCAGATGGCAAAAAACGATATACCAGCTATATACATCGTTTAGTAGCAGAAGTGTTCATCCCAACCACAAACAAAGCATTGGTAGTTAATCACAAAGACAAAAACAAAAAGAATAACATAGTAAATAATTTAGAATGGACAACCGTAATGGAAAATATGTGGCATCGTGATGATACTGAAAAATATTTGAAAACAAGCGAAATATTAGAAATGTGTAAAGGCATGACGATACTACAACTAGAAAAATTTCTATTACAGGGGCAGAAGATTGTAAGAGATAAATAAAAAGCGTCTTATTTTTACCTTTTCCACAAAAATCTGTTGCTTTTCTGCAACCATTATGCTATAATCACTCAAGCATAACTATAAATCAAGGAGACCTATGTCATTACCCTCAAGAAAACCTGTCAATTATTTAAACAACAAAGATATCTTAAAAGAGATACACGAAAGTAAAACCGCATACTGTCATTTTGCTAAACCCGAATATCATAGATATGATTTCATCGTGGATATGCCCCAATCTTCTATTGAAGAAAGTTTAGAATACGCATTCAAACCTGAAACAATTCAACAAGCTAAAGAAACAAGAGCATTACGTCTTAGTCTAGAACAGGGCTCAAAAGACGCAGTTAGTCCAGAATCTATAGCAATCACCGATCTTGTATTTCGTGTAATGAATTGGGATCACGTCCCAGTAGCACCAAAAGTCCCCCGCAAAACAGTTAAAAAGAAAACAGCAAAGGATATCTTTGAATTTGAAGAAACTGATCCAGATGAAATCTTTGCTGACCTAGAAGATGTAACCACTAAAGCTGAAGTAGATGACATGGTTCATGTCAAAGTAAACTTCCCCCCATTCCAACATTATATGATTGATAAAAATAACACTTTCTATTGCGTGGGTAAAAGTCATTGGAAAGGTGATCTAGCAACCGGGGAATTCAGCAAAGATCATGGACAGGTTACAAACAAACTTGCCCGTATGTATATTATGATGTGTGAAAAATATGCCATGAAATATAATTGGCGTGGGTATACATACAACGATGAGATGCGTAATAGTGCTATCCTTCAACTTACATACGTTGGCTTACGATTCAATGAAGCTAAAAGTGCTAACCCATTTGCTTATTACACCGCAGCTATAACAAATAGTTTCTGTCGTGTATTAAACACAGAAAAACGTAATCAAAATATCCGTGATGATATCTTAGAGATTAATGGACTTAACCCAAGCTGGACTCGTCAAGGTCTGGGCGCTGGCATGAGTTCGGTAGTTTACGAAGAATAATTTATCCAATGATGTTGCTACGGCGGCATCATTTATTATACAATATAAGAATGACTAACCTTTTTAAAAAAGCCGCTGTATTTACCGATATCCATTTTGGTCTTAAGTCAAATAGTTTACAACATAACCATGACTGCAATAATTTTGTAGATTGGTTTATTACCAAAGCCAAAAGTGAAGGGTGTGAAACTTGTTTTTTCTTGGGTGATTACAATCATCACAGGGCAAGTATCAACATCCACACACTACAGTTTGGATTACAAGCATTGGAGAAACTAAATGATAATTTTGATCGGGTATATTTTATACCGGGCAATCATGACCTTTATTATCGTGACCGCAGGGACATTCATAGTGTTGAGTGGGCTAAACATCTACCAAACGTACAAATCATCAACGACTTCTTCAGTGAAGGAGATGTAGCAATTGCTCCCTGGCTGGTACAGGATGATTATAAAAAGGTTCAGAAACTAAGTGGCAAATATATGTTCGGACATTTTGAATTGCCACGATTCTATATGAATGCTATGGTAGAGATGCCTGATCATGGTGAAATTAATACCGATCATATGAAGGGTTTTGATTACGTCTTTAGTGGGCATTTTCATAAACGCCAAAGCAAAGCTAATGTTTGGTACATCGGTAATGCTTTCCCACATAACTACGCTGACGCACAAGATGATGCACGTGGTATGATGGTAATGGAATGGGGGCAAGATCCAATCTTTCATAGCTGGCCTAAACAACCATTGTATCGTGTTCATAAGTTAAGCGATATATTAGAAAATCCAAAGGGATTGCTATTGCCTGACAGTCATGTTAGAGTACATCTTGACATTGATATTTCATATGAGGAAGCTAACTTCATACGTGAAACATTAATCCCAGAACATAAACTAAGAGAGATGGCATTGATACCAATGAAAGTAGACCAAGTTGAACAAGAGGGACGCGGTGATTTG
>Ga0214919_10000470_pt1 | contig 68919 bp, 57 predicted proteins | sample LL1503_MetaG_FD_177994 | JGI IMG/M metagenome (GOLD analysis project Ga0214919, IMG submission 177994) | Freshwater microbial communities from Lake Lanier, Atlanta, Georgia, United States - LL-1503 | ecosystem: Environmental > Aquatic > Freshwater > Lake | place: USA: Georgia | collected... | reverse complement strand
GGAGCCTATCAAACAAGAGTTTCAAGTCTCTGATACGGCCATGGGATTTTTGAGTGGGCTTGCGTTTGCCTTGTTTTACAGCGCATTGGCAGTCCCATTTGGTCGCTATGCAGACCGCACCAACCGACGCAATTTTGTGGCCTATTGCTGCGCCGCTTGGAGCGCCATGACGGCGGTTTGCGGCTTGGCCGTTGGCTTTTGGAGCTTGGCCTTTGCTCGAATTGGCGTTGCGGTGGGCGAAGCTGGGGGTGGCCCGCCCTCCATCTCCATGATTGCAGATCACTACCCACCCCAACAAAGAGGACGGGCCATGAGTGTTTACTTGTTGGGCCCTCAAATTGGTATTTTGTTGGGTCTTACTACCGGCGGTTGGATTGCGCAGCACTATGGTTGGCGTTCTGCATTTTTGTGGATGGCATTGCCTGGCCTTCTGGCTGCATTCATGTTGCGAATTTCAGGCGTCGAACCCCAACGCGGTCAATGGCAATCTGTCAACAACCTGAATAACGATGCTCCAGCGGAACCCCTCTCAGCTTTGGTTCGAGATTTATGGGCATCACCAGCTTTTACCCGCATTACCTTGGCCTCTGTTTTGATGGGCTTCACAGGTTATGGCATCGGCATCTGGACGCCCGCGTTTTTGGTGCGATCTCACGGCATGAGTTTGCAAGGAGCCGGTATTGTGATGGGGCTACTGGGCGGATTTGCAGCAGCGTTGGGCTCTCTGTTCAGTGGGTGGTTGTGTGACAAATTGGCAAAACGTGATGTTCGCTGGCGCTTAGGCGTTCCTACCCTAGGCTGTTTCTTGGCACTGCCATTAGGCGTCGCATTTTTTGCACTTCCCGCTGGCACCGGTTGGCAAATTGGCAGCATGACCGTTCCTCACGCTATTGGTTTTTATGTTTTGTTTGGCTTTACCGCAGTTTGGTGGGCAGCGCCTGTGTATGCATCACTGGCAGGTTTGATAGCGCCGCATCGAAGATCGTCCGGGTTGGCGATTTTCAACCTAGGCCTCATTTTGTGCGGTGCAGGTTTGGGCCCTTTGCTCATTGGCTCGCTCAGTGACTTTCTCATTCCATGGTTTGGCAATGAAGCATTGCGTTGGTCTTTGGCTGCAAGCACTGGCATTTGTTTTTTAGGTGGTGCACTGGTTTTTATGACTGCCATGAAACCCTATGCAGTGGAACAACCCTTGGCGGAAATTCGCGATCGTTAAATCAGATGTGAACGTCAGCCTCCTATGACTGCTTCTTTGACCCCTTCTTGGAAAATGATTTATCTGGCCAAGCGCAATCCGCAATTGGCAGCGAATGAATTTCCGCAAGCTTGGCGAGAACATTCTGCGCTTGGAAAACAATGTCGCAATGTTCAAGACAAAGTGCTGGGTGTCACGCAATGCACCAGCATTCTGTCAATGGGCATCGACAACAACTTGAAGGGCATCTATCCGAATGCCGATGGCGTGAATTTGCTGCAAATTCGGGACTTGCAAGTGGCCTCCGATATTTGGAACGACCCTGAAACTCAATCCATCATGAAACCCGATGAGTTGCGCGTCTTTGATCGATATGTCCGTGACTTCACTTTGGTAGCCGAAGAACATGTCTTGGTTGATGTCCCCGCAGGTCAAGCTGTTTTAATTGGCTTTTTAAATAACATCACCTCAAGTGGGCCTGAACCATTGCGTGAGACTCTGCAAGAATTTTCCCAGTTGAATACAGACAAACGTTTGGTATTGAACCTTGTACAAGCCGATCGGCCAGCTGCTTACAACTACGACGCCATTGTGGAATGGTGGTTTGATGACACCGATCAATTGCTTGAGAGATTGGGACCAGTGGAAATTCAAATTCAATTGCAAGCCGCATTTGATTCAATCTGCGATTTGAAATCATCCGTCTTCATGGCCACACAAGTGACGCACCGACGCCCCTGAAATCAATTCAAACCTAGCAATGTCAGGCCTGTGCTCGCTGCAAATCGTCTTGAATGGTATGCGCGCAGCGAGCAAACAATAACACAGCAGGAATATTCATGAGCAGCACGCACACCATGGCCCAACGTACAGATTCTGCGCCATAAGCCGCAGCAAACTGATCACTGAGAATGCCGGCCAAGGCAGGCCCCACACCCACACCAATCAAATTGAGCAAGACGACCAAGGTCGACATGGAAGTGCCGCGCATCCGAACTTTAACCAGGCTTTGTGTCAAGGCGTAGGTAGGTCCATTCAATCCAGCCACCATCGAGGCAAACAAGGCCAAAGAAACAGCAGCACCTAGCACGGTAGGCAGCAAAGAAACAGCAGTTCCACTGATGGCAATCACAGCGGCCGCAATGGCCATCATGCGTGGTTGATTGCGCATGTCTTTCAAACCCTGGCGATCGGCGACCCAGCCAAATACAAGTGTCCCAATGGCGCCAAAGCCGCCCATGCAAAGACCAGTGAGCAAGCCCACGTTTTCAAGACTCAGGCCATGGACTCTAACCAGTAAAGAGCCAATCCAAGACATCATGGCAGAGGAAGATGCAGTGACCAGCACAGATGCAAGCATCAAATTAACCAATGACTTTTGACTGCGCATGAAGCCAATGGTTTCAGACAAAGGCGGTGCAGGATCTTTGGACTCGCTGATCCCATCACTGGCACCTCGTTTGGGTTCTTTGACCAATAACAACAACAAGATTGTGAGCACTGCACCAGGGACGGCGGCCACGTAAAACGCTGTGCGCCAGCCTAAGTGACCCGCCACGATGGCCCCCACAATGAAACCAGAGGCCATGCCCAGAGGAACGCCCACAAAAAAGATGGCGACCGCACTGGCACGTCTTTGCGCAGGGTACAAATCGGAAATGATGGAAACTGAGCAGGGCTGGCCGCCTGCATCTGCAGCACCAATACCCACACGCGTGAGCACCAAGCCCGTGAAGCTGTTGGCTGATCCTGCAAAAGCCACCAGAGCACTCCAAATGGCCAATAAGGCTGCCAATAGATTTCGCCTGTTTCCACGGTCAGCCATCCACCCAAATGGGATTCCGGCCAAAGCAAATGCTGCCGCATAACTGAAACCAGACAAAAAACCAAGTTGCGCATCGGTCAAACTGAATTCCTGCTTCAACGGCTCTAGGATGACCACCATGAGTGCTCGGTCAAAGAACTGAACCATGGCAGTCAGCGTGAGCAAGAACAAAACCGTACGTGCGCCCCACGCCGAAGGCACATCTTGAGCATCTACTGAATTTGAACCAGTGGATTGATTAACCATTCGATTTGCCTCAAGTTGGGGTTGTCAGATTGAAATACTTTAAGAAGTTTGGGTGTAAGGCTCAGCGCCGCGTGGCACGTAGGTTCCCTCGCATTGATCCAGAAACTCTTGTTTCTGAGCGCGCGGGTTGTAAAACTGCTTGTACCAAATACGCACCTTCATGAAAGGGCCGTCGCTGGGAATAAAGAGACCATTCAAGCAAGGACCTTTGTTTGTCCAAACTTCAAAGTCCTGCGCAAATGCCAAGCGACTGGACTCTTGATATTGACGAGCAGCCACCAAGTCGGCGGTTGTAACTTGTGAATTGCCGAAAGGGGATTTAACTATCAAGGAATGCCAAACTTTGATAGAACCATCGTCGACAGGGGTATGCATGATGAGCAAAATAGTTTCAAACATGCCGGTCAGGTAGGAAACCAATACGCCGGGGCCATGGTAAGTGGTGTCAGTATGCAATATGGCGCCCGAGCCATCTGCGGAAGTCAAGGTTCGGTGACCACCACATTGACGCTGCGTCACAGTGTGGCCTTTGAATTCATTTTCATAACGCTCAACGGTTGAGCCATGAATTGGCCCCAGATGGGCATAGTCGGCAATGTTGTCGATGATTTCTTGGGGATGTTGGTTCAAAGAGCCCAAATGATCCCAATGGCCTCTGACCCACGAAGTGTCGTCCCATTGAGGCAAGCTGGGGTGCGCCCACTCAGGTTCGCCGCCTTCAGGATCATGCCAAACCCAAATGGCTCCCAAACTTTCAACCACCGTCCAACTTTTAACGCACGCGGCAGCCGGAATGGGGCCTGAGTGATACGGAATGTCATCGCATTTGCCATCGGGGCCGAAGCGCCAGGCATGGTAGGGGCAGCGAATGCCGTCACCGTCCACATTGCTACCGCCACCATCAATTACCACATACGATGTGTTGTTTGGCGCAGCCAAATGCGTTTTCATGTGAGGGCAATAGGCGTCCAACAAAACCACTTTGCCGGTAGCTCTCCCCCTGTAGAGGGCAAAGTCTTTACCAAAGAACCGAACCGCCAAGGGCTTGTGTGTGTTCAATTCTTCTGCATCTGCAATCATGAACCACCCTCTAGGAAAGGTGAATTCACCCAAGCGGTAATCTTTGGATGTAGCCATTGTGTCTCCCAACAGTCGCTTACTTTACAAAGTTGTCATATTGAGGGATCGTGGTTGGCTTGTCATACCTTATTCGGACGATTTTCAAAAAATAGCAGTTGGCTAAGTCGGAGCATCCTTTAAGGCAAGACTTTTCTTGTACATCACGTTCCATTGTTCACGGTAGGCTTGCAGTGACATGCCCAAAAAAATGGCAGTCAGAATCAAAAGCAACATGACCGTGACCAAAGACCAGCGCAAGGCTTGCACACCCAAGCTAGGAGTCAGTAAATCGCTTAAGACACCTGTTAACAAGGGCCCTACGCCAATACCAAAAAGCGTGATGAAAAAATTCAACATGGCCGCGGCAACACCGCGCTCAGAAGAGCGCACCATGTGACTGATGGCGCTGTAAGACAAAGACGGCCACCAACTGCCAAAAAATCCAAATGCAATGGAGAAAACCATCGCATGTGGAATATTTAACCCACCCCATGCCCAATAACCCCCAGAAGGCCAAATCAAGAAGGCCACAGCACAGGGCACCGAAATTAAAACGCCAATCATTGGCAAACCCACTTGCCAACGTACATCGCGCTGAACCATGCGATCACATAACCAACCACTGAACAAGCCCCCCAAAAGAGCGCCAAAGCCACTGGCAAAGCCAAACATCAAGCCCGCATGCGCCAAGCTCAACTCATGCGTTCTGACCAAAAAACTAGGCGTCCAAACGCCATAGGCATAACCTGACAATCCCGCAATGGCACAAGCAAAGGAAACCCGTCGAAAGGCTTTGATTTGCAAAAGTCGAAAAACCTGTTGCCGCAAAGATTCAGAAGGCACCGAGTGCTCTGTGATTGCGGCAGGTTGGTCAAAACCTCCTCTGATGGGCTCTTTGACAAACCACTTTACGAATAAACCCAAAATGATGCCAGGCAATCCAAAAACCAAAAAGGTCGCACGCCAACCATATTGCTGTGCAATCCATCCCCCCAAAGATAAACCGATAACCACAGCCAAATTGGGGCCTGTCATGAACAAGCTGATGACCGTCGAGCGTTGCTTGGGTGGATACAAATCTGAGACCAATGAAATAGAGGGCGCCATCCCACCCGCTTCTCCAATGGCCACGGACATTCGAGACAAAAAAAGTTGCCAAAACTGACCCGCCAAGCCACAGGCCACAGTAGCCAAACTCCAAAGAGAGCAACAGACCGCCACAATCAGGGTCCGGTTGTATTTGTCCGCAAGCTTACCTACTGGAACACCAAGGGCGGCATAAAACAAGCCAAAGGCCAGGCCACTCAGCAAGCCCATTTGGGTGTCTGATGCACCAAACTCTTGTTTGATTGGCTCAATCAAAATGGCAATGACCTGCCGATCAATGACTGAAAAAATATAGACCAGTGCCAAGAGTGCCAAACTCAAGTGGGTTCGCCAAGTCACATCGGGCGTCGATTTTAGATTCATGCCCCATCTTCACGCATTCGCGAACCAAGCGCCATCGTCTTTTTAGACTAAGCAACCCAAGTCATTGCTTGATAGCATGACATTTTGGCCAAGCATGCTAGCGCCCTTTAGGAGATTTCATGTCCGCGACTACTTCTGACAATCAAACCGTTCAATCGCTGCCAGAATTGGTGGCGCTGCAACAAACAGCCTTCAGATCAGAGGGCCCCGTGAGTGCGGCCACGAGAAAAGACCGGTTGCAACGTGCCATCGACATGTTGGTAAAACATTGCGATCCATTTTGCGCCGCCATGGAGGCTGACTTTGGCGGCAGGTCGCCAGTCTTTTCCATGATGAACGATGTGGCGGGTTCATTGGGCTCTCTCAAACATGCCAGAGACCATTTGGAGGCTTGGACGCAAGACCAAATTCGCCCCAGCGTGCAGCCCTTTGATAACTTTGGCGCCACCGCTTGGGTGAAGTACCAACCCAAAGGCGTGGTAGGCATTATCGGTACATGGAACGCACCTTTGTTCACCCTGTTGTCCCCATTGTCCAGTGTCTTTGCAGCGGGTAACCGTGCTGTTTTAAAACCATCTGAAATTGCACCTCTGACGGCAGAGTTACTGCAACAAGCAGTTGCAGAATTTTTCAAACCCGAAGAATTGTCAGTCGTGCTGGGTGGTCCTGCTGTATCGGCAGAATTTTCTAAACAAGCTTGGAACCATTTGGTTTTCACAGGCGCCACAAGCGTGGGTAAACTCATCATGAAGGCGGCATCAGAAAACTTGGTGCCAGTCACTTTGGAATTGGGCGGTAAATCACCCGTCATCATTGGCAGTGGTGCCAACATTGCCAATGCGGCAGAACGCATTGCTGTTGGTAAGAGTGCCAATTCGGGACAGTTGTGTGTTTCGCCCGACGTCGTCTGGGTTCATGAATCACAAGCAGAAACTTTAATGACTGAAATTCAGTCTGTTTACAAAGGACTCTTTCCAACCACGGCCAACAACAAGGATGTGACGCCCATCGTCAATGAAAGACATTTTCAGCGGGTTGAGTCTTATGTGAAAGATGCCCAAGCCAAAGGGGCTCGCATTGTGGTGGCAGGAGATGACAGCGTTGCCCATCGTCGCTTGCCTCTTCGCATGGTGGTCAATCCAGGTGTTGACAGTGAGATCGCCCATCACGAAATTTTTGGTCCCGCCCTGATTGTTCAGACTTACCAAACTTTGGCGCAAGCAGTGGCCGAAATCAACGCAGGTGAACGACCTCTGGCACTTTATTATTTTGGAACCGACAGTGTTGAGCAAGCTTGGGTGCTTGATCACACCTTGTCAGGCGGTGTTTCAATCAATGATGTGGTGATGCATCCAGCTTTGCATGACGCGCCTTTTGGTGGGGTTGGCGCCTCTGGCATCGGCCATTACCACGGACATGAAGGCTTCTTGGAATTTAGCCATGCACGCAGCGTTTACAGTGCTGGTAGCCACGACCCACGACGCGAATGGGGCATGTTGCCACCCTACAGCGATCAGTTTGCGCAAATGATTCGCAGCGTCATCACGCATTGATCAACCCTAAATAATTATTACTTCGAGATAAAAATTGAATTCAAGCGAATATCTGGCTTTGATCACTCACTGACTAGGCCCAACGTCCATGATCCAACTCGCTTCCCTCTTTTCATTAAACGGCCAAGTGGCCATCGTGACTGGCGCTGGCAAGGGCATTGGCCGCGCTTGCGCTTTGACGCTGGCACAGGCAGGCGCCGATGTTGCATTGGTGTCAAGAACCGATGCTGATTTAGAAACAGTCGCTGCTGAAATTCGTGCCATGGGACGCCGCGCCATTGTGGTTGCAGGCGACATAGCCCAAGAGGCGACCATGGACCTATTGATTGCCAGAACTTTGCAGGAACTTGGCAAGATCAATATTTTGATCAACAACGCTGGCGGCGCAGGCCCCAACAGCCCACACAAAATGGGCGGGGCCGACTTCAGTTCGGTGCTGGCTTGGAATGTCACGCCGGCCTATTTGATGATTCAAAAAACCGCCAAAGCCATGCGCGAGGCCGGTGGGGGCGCCGTGGTCAATATTTCTTCAGTGGCCGCTCGTTACGCCCAAAAGCACTTTAGTGCTTATGGCGCAGCCAAAGCAGCACTCAATCAAATGACACGCAACTTGGCACAAGACTTTGGGCCTGAGATTCGAATCAACGCCATCGAACCGGGCACCATCATGACGGAAGCACTAGTGCCATATTTAACGCCAGAGCGAAATGAAAGAATGTTGGCCAGCACACCGTTAGGCCGATTGGGCCAGCCAGAGGACATCGCCGCTTCTGCGCTTTTTTTAGTTTCACCCGCCTCTTCATGGATCACAGGAAAAATTTTGGGTGTCGATGGTGGCGTGGAGGCTCCAAATTTTTAACAAGCAAACTACACACTGCGTCCTGCTCGATGTCCTTCGTGCATGGCGCCTTCGATGTAGTTGACACCCGCACAATCACCAATGCGGTGCAAGGGCACGCCGCATTCGGCCAATTGCAATGCCACCGTATCGTCCGCTTCAGCGCCAATGGCCAACACCACCGAGTTGGCAGCAGTTTGATGTTTTTCTCCTTGTGCATCTTGCCATACCACATGGGTCGAAGTGATTTCATGCACCTGCGCTAGGAGTTGTAAATGACCATGCGTTTTGACAACGTCCAAAACGCGCCAGCGTCTCACGATGGAAAGTTCACGACCGGCTTTGTCTGTGGGTTCTAGCACGGTCACTTCTCGTCCGCGAGCAAGCAAAAATTCTGCAAGTTCTAAACCCACTAAACCACCACCCACAATGACCACTTTTTTGCCAAGCGGCATCCAAAGTTTAGACAAACTTTGAAGCGCTTCGGCACTGTCGGTGACTTTCAAAATACCACCCGCTTTGAACATGGCGCGTTGTGACAAATTCAACTTGGCTTTGGCCACTTCATCGGCTCGATCACCTGTCATGAGTCGGCGCAGTTCATCGCCACTCCAAACATGTTTTTGATTCGCGCCAGGAATGGCAGGTGCTTGACGGCGTGCACCAGTGGCCACCACGATGACATCAGGTTTTAAAGCAGCTACAGATTCAGGTGAAACTTGTGCCAACAACTTCACGTCGACAGGTAAATTCTTCACTTGCTCAACCAAATAATCGAGCAGCTTGCCGTTTTCTGGATAAGCCAGTCCAGCAAAAAAGAGTGTGCCGCCTAAGCGATCACTGCGCTCTAACAAGCTAACCCGATGGCCACGAAGTGCCGCCACCCTTGCAGCCTCCATGCCAGCGGGGCCGCCGCCCACAATGACCACGTGTTTTTGTAGGGTCACTTTGGTCACGGGGTGTTCAAACTCGTGGCCAGTTTGGGCATTCACAGCACACTTCACACGCTGATTGACAAAAATCTCACTCACACAGGCATAGCAATAAATACAAGGTCGAATATCTTGCGGCCGGTTTTGGATCAGCTTGATTGGGATTTCTGGATCGGCCAGCATTTTGCGCGCCATGGCCACAAAATCAAATTGTCCTTGCGCAATAGCTTTGGCAGCAACTTCGGGCTCAATTCGCCCTGCGGTGATCACTGGAATTTTCAAGACACTTTTAATGGCAGCAGCATTGGACATATAAGCGCCTTGCTTTTGCGGAATTGGCGCTTCTGTAAAAACAACACCGCTGGTCAAAGTGGCATAAGCCGAAACACTGATGGCATCTGCGCCCGCTGCTTCGCACATTTTTGCTGTAGCCATGGCATCTTCAAGAGTGATGCCTCCTGGCGTGTAAAGCTCTTCACCATCCAAGCGAATCCAGACGGGAAAATCAGCACCTACACGGGCTTTGACGGCACGCAAGGTGTCCAACAATAAACGGGCGCGATTTTCGAGAGGTCCGCCATACTCGTCTTCGCGCTGATTGGCGTAGGCAGAGAGGAAGCCTGCCAAAATGTACGTGTGAGCCCCATGCAATTCGATTGCATCGAAACCAGCTTGTTTGGCGCGTAACGCTGCGGATGCGAAATATTCGATCATTTGCGCAATGTCAGCATGGTCCATCACGCGAATGCGGACGGGGTGGGGGCCAATCCCAATGAAGGTTTTGAGTTCGTCTTGGGTAATGGCTGACATCATGTCGTTTTTCACCATTTTGGGCATGGAAGGCACCCACAGTTCTCGGCCTTGCGCACGGTCAAGTGCCGCTGTTTTGCCACCGTGTTGCAGTTGCATAGCAATTTTGGCGCCATGGCGATGAACTCTGGCTGCAACTTGTGAGAGACCCGGAATGAAATCATCGCGCGAGACACCGACTTGATAAGGTTCGCCAGTGCCATGGGGAAACGCCACTGAACAGACCCCCATGGTCAGCAAACCAGCACCACCTTTAGCGCGTTCTTCGTAGTAAGCTTGAATTCGTTCGCCGCAAGTGCCATCAGTTTCGGCAAAGTTCGAACCCATGGGCGCCATCATGATTCTGTTGCGAATTTCCAATTGGCCAATTCGGCCTGATTGGAGCAGTGGTTGGAAAGGGTTGCTCATAGAATTCCAAATACAAATAGGTTCGAGTGTCCATTGTGAGACTACTCTATGCAATGGCATCGTCCATTTGGACGCTGAGCGCCGAGGGGGAATATTGGACAGTACAGTCTTGGGTAGTATCGTTTCGCATTCACCCCCCCCTGCGATGCTGGGTGTAGGCATTTTATTTTTAGGAGCAACGAATGACCACCATCTTGATCACAGGATCTGCTTCTGGCATAGGCGCAGCAACCCGCGAAGCATTGATCGCGGCAGGTCATACCGTCATAGGGGTAGATCTTAAAAACGCTGACATTCAAGGTGATCTTTCAACACCAACGGGGCGGCAAGCCGTCATCCAAGCGGTCTTAGAACGCTGCAGCCACAAACTTGACGGCTTGGTGTTGTGTGCGGGCTTAGGCGCCCAAACACTACCTGCATCTTTGGTCACTTCGGTCAATTATTTTGGTGCAGTTGAATTGCTAGATGGCCTGCTGCCCGCTTTGCAAAAAGGTACAAATCCATCGGCGGTGGTCATCTCCTCTGTCGCCTCAGCCATGTTGCCATGGGATAAAAATCCAATGGCTGCCGCATTCACCGCCAATGATGAGCAAGCGGTTGCACACATTGTGATGAGCGCCGGCGACAAAGGTGGCAATTTGGCTTATGCAGGCTCTAAAAACGCCTTGACTGTCGCCGTTCGACAGCGCGCAGTCGCATGGGGTCAAGCGGGTGTCAGGCTGAACACCGTAGCGCCGGGCGCTACAGAAACGCCCTTACTTCAAGCAGGTCTGCAAGACGCACGCTACAGCGAGTCCATCAAAAAATTCTTAGGTCCGATTGCACGCCGCGCAGAGCCAAGCGAAGTTGCAAATGTAGTGACATTCTTGCTCAGCCAAGCGGCCAGTTTTGTGCACGGTGCGCAGCTTTATGTCGATGGCGGCATCGATGCAGCCAGTCGTCCTACGCAGTTTTAATCAGTTGTAGCATGACCCCTGATTAGTCTCATTGGACGATGATCAATGCTGAAGGCTTGCCTATGCTCTACCCATCCAAAAGGAACAGACGATGAGACTCAATCAGAAAGTAGCGCTGGTCACAGGCGCAGGCCAAGGAATGGGACGAGCCATTGCACAACGTTTTGCCGCAGAAGGTGCCATCGTGGTCGCGCTCGACATCAATTTGGCTGCAGCAGAAGAGACTTTGAAAAACCAAGCAGGCCAAAGTATCGCTCGCAGTTTGAATGTGGCCGACAGCGCCGCTGTGGCGACTTTGGTCGATGAGGTTGTGGCCAAGTGGGGCCGCGTCGATGTGTTGGTCAACAATGCAGGCATTGGATCTGTCGATGCCTTTGCTGATATTCCCGATGAAACTTGGGCTCGCGTGCTCAATGTCAATTTGAATGGTGCTTTTTATTGTGCCAGACAAGTCGTTCGTGCCATGCAAAAAGCAGGCACGCGCGGTACCATCATCAATGTAGCAAGTACGGCCGCGGTTTCGGGCGACGGCCCTGCGCACTATTGTGCGTCTAAGGCAGCGCTCATGGGCTTGACACGCAGCATGGCCAAAGAGTTGGCATCACAAGGCATACGAATTAATACATTGGTGCCCGGACCCACCAACACACCCATGATGCAAAGCATTCCACAAGAATGGACCGATGCCATCATCAAAGGCGTGCCAATGGGCCGTATGGCTGAGCCAGAAGACATTGCGTCGGTGGCTCTCTTTTTGGCCAGCGACGACAGCGGTTTTGTGACCGGTCAAAATGTGGCTGTGAATGGCGGCAGCGCGTTTCTATAAGGATTCATTCAATGGCACATGGAAGACTTCAAGACAAAGTAGCGTTCATCACGGGCGCTGGAACTGGGATTGGCGCTGCAACTGCCATTCGTTTTGCACAAGAAGGTGCAAAAGTGGTGATTTGCGGTAGGCGTTATGAACCCTTGAACGAGGTGGTTCAACAAATTACAAAAGCTGGCGGTCACGCCGAGGCTGTTCAACTCGATGTCAGCAATGAAGCTGCGTTTTGCGCAGCTTTAGAAGCCGTGGTCAAGCGCTATGGCAAATTGGATATTTTGGTCAACAATGCCATGGCTTACAGTTGGGGGGCACTTGAAACAACCTCCACAGCCGATTGGCACAGCAACTTCACCACTTCAGTTGACGGCACTTTTTGGGGCACGCGTGAAGCCATGAAATGGATGAAGCCTCATGGTGGCTCAATCATCAATTTGTCATCCATTTGCGGCACGCTCGGTACGGCTTGGATGGCAGGCTATTCAGCCGCTAAAGCCGCCATCATCAACTTTTCACGCGCCGCTGCTGCTGAAGGTGCGGCCAATGGCATTCGGGTCAATGTGGTGGTTCCTGCCGTGGTCGAAACTCCCGCAACTGCAGGCATGTTGTCTGATGCGGCTTCTCGTCAAAATACCGAGAAACTCATTCCAATGGGCCGCGTCGGTCAACCCGAAGAATTGGCCAATGCCATTTTATTTCTTGCCAGCGATGAAGCCAGTTACATCACCGGTGCAGCATTGCCCGTTGATGGTGGGCGCTCAGCAGTTTTGGTTACTGCGCTTTAAGAAAGTCACGTATGTCTTGGCCCTCCTCGCTTGAAGAACGCATCGACCGCCTCGAATCTATTGAGGCCATCCGCCAGCTCGCTGGAAAATACTCTTTGTCTTTGGACATGCGCGACATGGATGCACACGTCAATTTGTTTGCGCCAGATATTCGCGTGGGTAAAGACAAAGTGGGCCGTGCGCACTTCAAAGCCTGGCAGGACCAGACCTTGCGTGACCAATTTACGGGCACCTCGCATCACTTGGGCCAACACCTGATTGAATTTGACGACGCCAACCATGCGACAGGCTTGGTGTATTCCAAAAACGAGCATGAGTGTGGCGCCGAATGGGTCATCATGCAAATGCTCTATTGGGATGATTACGAGCGCATTGATCAGCAATGGTATTTCCGTCGTCGGCTACCTTGTTATTGGTATGCCACCGACCTGAACAAGCCTCCCGTAGGCGATATGAAAATGCGCTGGCCCGGTCGTGAACCTTACAACAGCATCTTCCACGATTTATTTCCCAGCTGGAGCGAGTTCTGGGCCAAGCGACCCGACAAAGATCAGTTGCCTGAAGTGGCAGCACCCGCACCTCTCGAACATTTTTTACGCACCATGCGACGAGGCACTCCCGCGCCTAAAATGAGAGTTCGCTGAGATGCAAAAACTTTTCCAAGCATTGGTGTTGGGCGATTTACACCTCAAAAATCGCATCGTTATGGCGCCCATGACGCGCAATCGAGCCGATGCAGCAGGCGTCCCCGACACCTTGATGGCAGAGTATTATGGCCAAAGAGCCGACGCAGGATTGATCGTGGCCGAAGGAACTTGGCCAAGCGCCTCGGGTCAGGCTTACTGCCGACAACCTGGCATCTCCACTCCAGAACAAATCAAGGGCTGGTCAAAAGTGACAGATGCAGTGCATGCAAAAGGCGGCCTGATCGTGCTGCAAATCATGCATGGCGGACGAATTGGTAGCCATCACATCAAAGCACAAGGAACAGAAACATTGGCCCCTAGCGCACTGCAAGCCACTGGTGAAGTCATGACAGACAGCGCTGGCATGCAAGCCTATGACGTGCCTCGCGCCCTTGAAACTCAAGAAGTCAAAGTCATCGTTGAAGAACACGCTCAAGCGGCCCGCAATGCTCGATTGGCAGGATTTGATGGCGTAGAGTTGCATTGCACAAGTGGCTATTTGCCCATGCAATTTTTGTGCTCTGGCACCAATTTGCGAACCGATGAGTATGGTGGGACTGCAGCCAATCGCTCGCGTTTTGCCATCGAATGCTTGCGCGAAATGGGGCTTGCCATTGGCCCAGGCCGTGTGGGTTTGCGAGTCAACCCAGGCAACACGTACAACGACACCAGCGACGAAAACTCTCTACAAACCCACATCGAATTGATGAAACAAGCCGCTGAGCTGCAATTGGCGTACTTGCACGTTATGCGCGCGCCTTTGCCTGAAATCGATGCTTTTGAATTGGCCCGCACCCATTTTGGTGAACGCCTCATATTGAATGACGGCTTCAATGCTGAAAATTCAGAAGCAACGCTGCTCAATTTTGAAAATGCAGCACTGTCCTTTGCACGACACTTCATTGGCAATCCAGATCTGGTTCAACGTCTCCAACACGGCTATGCTTTGGTGCGATTTGACCGCAAAACGCTCTATACACCCGGCGCTGCTGGTTATACCAGCTACGTGCCCCACACCCCCTGAGAAAGCCCCACTCTACATCGGGTTTGAGATGTTTAGTCTCAACGGACGATGCCTCAGAGTGCCTCGATCCTCAGAATCTCATCATGCTGCTCTATTTGTAAAAAAAGGAAGTACCTACCATGATGAAAATTGCTGGACTGGCCTATGTGGTGGCTGAAACCACAGACCTGAACCGCTGGACAAGCTATGCGCAAGAGGTTCTGGGCATGATGACGGCGCCGGCGCCTGATGGCGGCATTTACGTTCGAATGGACGATCGTCAATTTCGCTTCGTAATTCAACAAGGTGCAAGCGATGCTTATCTTGTCTCAGGCTGGGAAGTTAGTCAGCAAGCTGATTTTGTCGAAGCATTGGAGGTTCTTAAAAAAGCCAAGGTCGATTACCAAATGGGCGACCCCAAGGTATGCCAATTGCGATGTGCACAGCAAGTTGCACAGTTCAAAGATCCTTCTGGCAACCGTCATGAATTAATCTGGGGCTATAAATCTGACTTCGCGCACTTTGCATCACCCGTTGGTGTGACCGGATTTGTCACAGGCAACATTGGCATGGGCCACACTGTTTTGCCAGCACCAGCGTTTGAAGAGACGGTCAAGTTTTGTACTGAAATTATGGGCTTCGAATTGTCCGATCTGTTCAATTTTCAACCTGCCGGCCCAGATGGCCCAACCCTGCCCATCCATTTTTTCCATTGCAACAATGGTCGACACCACAGTTTGGCCTTGGCGGGTTTCCCCGTGCCAAGTGGCTGTGTACATGTGATGGTGGAAGTCGAGAATATGCCAGAGGTTGGCCGCGCTCTGGATCGCATGCTGGCCCACAAAGTGCAACAAACGGCCACATTGGGCCAGCACACCAACGACAAGGTGATTTCTTTTTACATGCGTTGCCCCTCCAATTTTGACATTGAGTACGGCTTCGGCGGCGCAGTTGTCGATTGGTCAGAGCACATCGCGCATGAGTTCACTCGCGTCAGCCTGTGGGGTCACGACTTCAGCGTTTCACAAGCCGTACTGGCAGACAAGAAAGATTAAGTTCCATGGCGAACAAGCAAATGAATGCAGCGCATGCCGTCGCACACATCAAGGATGGGATGACCATCGGCATTGGTGGCTGGGGTCCGCGTCGCAAGCCGATGGCGCTGGTACGTGAACTTTTACGCAGCTCCGTCAAAGATCTTACCGTGGTGTCCTATGGGGGCGCTGACGTTGGCATGCTGTGTGCAGCAGGCAAGGTCAAAAAATTGATTTTTGCTTTTGTGTCATTGGACTTCATTCCTCTTGAGCCTTACTTTCGACAAGCGCGTCAAAGTGGCGCGATCGAAGTCATGGAAATTGACGAAGGCATGATGCTGTTGGGATTGAAAGCAGCCTCAATGCGCGCACCCTTCATTCCAACACGCGTTGGCTTAGGGACTGATGTCCTCAAGCGTAATCCGCAGCTAAAGTTGATCGATTCACCCTACGATGAGAAGCAATGGGTGGCCATGCCTGCTTTGCCCTTGGACGTTTCACTGATTCACGTCGACCGCGCCGATGTTAGAGGGGTTTGCCAAATCAAAGGGCCTGACGTTTACATGGATGAATTTTATGCTCGCGCAGCCAAGCAATGTTTTGTCAGTTGCGATGAATTGGTGGACAGCAGCTTCTTTGAAAATCCAGAAGAAGCACGTTATGTGTTGTGGGAACGTACACAGACCACTGGCGTGGTTCACCAACCTGGCGGCGCTCACCCCACTTCGTGCGCGCCCTTCTATGGTTTTGATGTGAAGCATTTCAAAACGTATGTGGCCAGCGCCAAAGAACCCGGTGGTTGGCAACAATATGCGGCGCAATACGTCCATTGCTCAGAAGCGCAATACCTAGAACTTGTTGGCGGCATAGAAGCTGTTCACAAGTTACCCCTTCCTGTATTTTAAGGAGGCACAATATGAGTGAAATTTCTTTGGTTGATCGAATCATTTGTGCTGCATCGCTAGCTTGGAAAGACGACGGCGAGATCTTGGCCACCGGCATCGGCATTGTGCCGCGATTGGCTGCATCACTTTGCATGTTGACACACAACCGCGATCTCATGATGACGGACTCAGAGGCCTGGCTGATGCAAGAGCCTGTGCCGATTGGACCGCGTGGTGATTACGCCATGAAGCGCGAAAGCTGGATGGGTTTTGCACGTATTTTTGACAATGTTTGGAGTGGCAAGCGTCACGCCATGGTCGGCCCCACCCAAATCGACAAGTTTGGACAATCCAACATTTCTATGATTGGTCCTGATTATCAGAATCCGAAGTCGATGATGTTGGGCGTTCGAGGGTTTCCTGGCAACTCGATGAACCACGCCAATTCCTTTTTTGTACCGAATCACAGCACCAAAGTTTTTGTCAGTGGCGAAGTCGACATGGTTTCTTCAGCAGGTTATAACCCTGCTCGCATGGCAAAAGGGTGGAACTTAGAGGATTTAGACATCCGAATGGTTTTGACCAATTTCGCCTTGCTTGAGTTTGGCGGACCCAATCACCAGTTACAGTTGCGTTCATTGCACCCCGGCGTCAGCGTTGAACAGGTTCAAGAAGCCACGGGATTTGAATTGCATGTCCCTGCCAACATCGCTGTCACACCCGATCCAACGGAAGAACAACTGGCCATTTTAGTCAAACTCGACCCTCACAATCTTCGAGCCACCGCAATGGGATAAGCACCATGACGCAATCTGACCCCGGTCATCAATTTGTACAGCGTGAAGACAACGCTATTTACGAAACTCAAGAACCTGTTCTGTACACGGTGGTGGATGGTATTGCCACGCTCACCATGAACCGGCCAGATTTTCACAACGTCCAAAATTCGCAGATGACCTATGCCTTGGACGCAGGTTTTAGGCGTGCTGTTGACGACGACTCTGTGAAAGTCATTGTGCTTCGGGGCGCAGGCAAGCACTTCAGCGCTGGCCATGACATTGGCTCTCCTGGAAGAGACATCAACAAACCATTTGAGCGACAAAGTTTGTGGTGGGATCACACCAACAAACCTGGTGCAGAACAGCTTTTTGCACGCGAGCAAGAGGTTTACTTGGGTATGTGCCGTCGATGGCACGACATTCCAAAACCTACCATTGCAATGGTTCAGGGCGCCTGTGTAGCGGGCGGCTTGATGTTGGCTTGGGTCTGCGATTTGATCATTGCCAGCGACGATGCCTTCTTTCAAGATCCCGTTGTGCGTATGGGCATACCCGGTGTTGAATATTTTGCGCATGCACATGAACTCAATCCACGCATTGCCAAAGAATTTTTATTTTTAGGTGATCGAATGAAAGCCGACAGAGCCTACATGATGGGCATGGTCAATCGAGTGGTACCCCGTGATGAGCTTGAAGCTCAAACCTATGACATTGCTTCACGCATTGCCAAACAACCCCGCATGGGATTGGCACTGACCAAGACTGTCATCAACCGCGTTGAAGAATTGCAGGGTTTGCGCACCACCATGGACGTGGCTTTTGGTTATCACCATTTTGCGCATGCGCACAGCCAAGTGATGGGTGCAGGGCAGCTGGGCGGACATGATGCCAAATCAATGGCACAAGCCAACAAAAAGGACGTCAAAGAATGAGTTCATCGCATGCATTGCGAACGCCCTTGTGTGATCTTTTAGGATGCCAATATCCCGTCATCCAAACAGCCATGGGCTGGGTTGCGGGTTCTTCCTTGGTGGCGGCCACCACCAATGCCGGCGGCTTCGGTTTTTTGGCAGGCGCCACCATCGCCGCCGAACAAGTTGAAGCAGAAATTTTGCGAGTTAAAGAACTGACAGGTGACAAACCATTTGGCTTGAATTTCCACATGTTCCAAACAAATGCCAATCAACTTTTGGAGTTGGCCATTGAACACAAAATTCGTGCAGTGAGCTATGGCCGTGGACCCGACAAAAAAGTCATTGGTCGACTGCGTGATGCCGGCATCGTTTGCATGCCCACTGTGGGCGCATTAAAGCACGCACAAAAAGCCATTGAAATGGGCGCTAATGCCATCACAGTTCAAGGCGGCGAAGGTGGTGGGCATACCGGATCTGTTCCTTCTACAGTATTGATTCCTCAAGTGGTCGATGCGGTCAAAGTTCCAGTGATTGCAGCTGGCGGTTTCTACGATGGCCGCGGCCTAATGGCCGCCCTTGCCTTTGGCGCACAAGGCATTGCCATGGGCACCCGATTCCTCATGACCAGTGACTCCGGCATCCCAGCCGCAACTTTAGATCGTTATCTTCAAGCCAAAGACGCTGAAAAAATTCAAATCTCCTATTTGGTCGATGGCATGCCACAACGCATGATTCCCAACGAGTATTTGCTGATGCTTGAGAAGTCATCGCCTTTCAAGCGTTTGCGCATTGCGGTTCAATTGGCCTTGCAATGGAAGTCCCAAACCGGCATGACCACACAACAAGCCTTGGCCATTTTATGGAAGGGTTTTCGTGAAGACCCTGGCAGCACCGCCCAAACAGTCATGGCAGCAAATGCTCCTATGCTACTGCAAAGGTCCATGACCGATGGCAAGCCTGCAGAGGGTGTCATGTCTTCAGGTCAAGTGGCGGCTTTGATCAACCAACTTGACTCTTGTGAAACCGTGATTCAAGGCATCATGCGCCAAGCCTATGACAGGCATTTGGCAATCAAGCAATACAGTGGCCAATCCGCCTAAGGAGCGACCTGCATGACACAACAATTTTTTACCGAGTTACATGACAACGGTGTTGCAGAAATCGTTCTGAATCGACCACCCGTCAATGCACTGAATTCAGCCGGCTGGTATGGCTTGGCTGCAGAAATTGAAACACAAGGCCAACGCCCCGAAGTTCGTGTCATTGTGATTCGTGCTGAAGGTCGCGGCTTTTGTGCAGGGGTGGACATCAAAGAATTAGCCAGCAATGACAAATTGATTGTGGATGTGAACGCCGGCAATTACGCTACTTTCAAAGCCGTACATCTGAACAAAGTACCTGTGATTGCAGCAGTTCATGGCTTCGTGCTGGGGGGTGGTATAGGCATTTGCGGTGCAGCCGACATTGTGATTGCCGCCGATGATGCATCTTTTGGTCTGCCTGAGGTCGATCGCGGCGCAATGGGCGGTGCAGCACATTTACAGCGCATGTTTGGTGTTCAAAAAACTCGGTATCTGTTTTTCACAGGTGAAATGATTGGCGCCACAGAGGCGGCACGTTTGGGCGCAATTGAACGAGTGGTGTCTCGCGCTGATTTACGTGATACGGCCATGACCATTGCAGCCAAAATTGCGGCTAAAAGTCCTTCTATGATGCGCATTGCCAAGGAAGCCTTGACCGGCATTGAAGATGGCAATCTTGAAGATAAATATCGCTGGGAACAAGGCTTCACTTTGCAAGCCTATATGAGTCCAGATTCCAATGAAACCCGTCAGGCATTTGTTCAAAAGCGTGATGCCACGTTTTAAATGCCTAGGATGTACGAATGCAACTTAACTACACAAACGAACAAAACGCCTTTAGGACAGAGGTCCGAGAATGGCTACAAACTCACGTTCCACATGAGAAATTTGTAAGTCACGACACCAAAGAAGGATTTGAGCAACATCGTCAATGGGAAGCCACTTTGGCCGATGGTGGATGGAGTAGCGTCACCTGGCCCAAAGAGTTGGGTGGACGTGGGTGCGATCTCATTCAATGGCTTATCTTTGAGGAGGAGTATGCAGCTGCTGATGCGCCCTTTCGCGTCAATCAAAATGGCATCTTACTTTTAGGTCCCACCTTGATGGAGTTCGGAACCTTGGCTCAAAAGGCCAAGTTTTTGCCACGCATGGCGCGTTGCGATGACATGTGGGCACAAGGCTGGAGTGAACCCAACGCGGGCTCCGACATGGCAGCTATCAGCAGCAAAGCCATCCGCGATGGTGACCATTACATTCTGAATGGCCAAAAAACTTGGTCCACACGCGCCATCTTTGCCAATTGGTTGTTTGGTTTATTTCGAAGCGATCCCAGCTCCTCAAGACATCACGGCCTGAGTTACCTGATGGTGCCTTTGGATGCGCCTGGCCTCACCATTCGTCCGATCCAAGCGTTGAACGGCAAGCAAGCATTTGCTGAAATTTTCTTTGACGATGTTCGGGTTTCTGCAGACAACTTATTGGGCGAAGAAGGTCAAGGCTGGAATGTAGCCATGGCAACCGCTGGCTTTGAACGCGGTCTTCTGCTTAGATCTCCCGCTCGCTATCAGCGAACCGCTCAAAAACTGATGCAGTTGTACCGCAAGCATCAAGCCTCTGCCGATCGCGATCCTTCTATTCGTGATGCGGTCATGCGAGCTTGGATGGGGTCAGAGGCCTACAACTTGGCGTCCTATCACACCGTTGGCAAAGTGCAGCAAGGCATGCGAGTTGGTGCTGAAGCCAGTACCAATAAAATATTTTGGTCAGAACTTGATTTAGAAATGCATGAAACCGCTATGCGAATTTTAGGCCCACGCGCAGAATTGTGTGAAGACCCAGAATCAAATGAATGGCTTGAAGGTTTCCTGTTTGCGCAAGCGGGCTCGATCTACGCCGGTAGCAACGAGATTCAACGCAACATCATTGCTGAGCGTATGCTCGGCTTGCCAAAAAATTAACTGGGCTGATCATGCATTTTACTTTCAATGAAGACCAGCATGCTTTGCGCGATTCCGTCAGCCGTTTTTTGATGGTTGAAGTTGTTCCAGAAAAACTGCGTGCCATTTGGCAAACCGATGCAGGCCGATCTACCGAACTCCGATCTAAATTAGCGGCCCAAGGTCTCACTGCCTTGTCTGTTCCCGAATCATCTGGAGGGCTGGGTCTGGGTGATGTCGACTGGTCCTTGATGAATCAAGAGTTGGGCTACTTTGGTATTCCCGACTCTTTGTCAGACACAGCATATTTGGCAACTGGTTTTTTCACAGGACTACCCGAGCATGCGCCTATTCGGAAAAAATGGTTGCCATTGATTGCTGATGGTTCTGCGCGAATTGCCTTGGGGCACCCCGTGAACCCCTGGGTAGCTGATGCGCACTTGGCAGACATTCTGTTGCTGGCTCACACCACTCCCGGCGGCACAGAGTGGCATGCCCTCACACCCGACCAGGTCAGTGCTGTCGCATGTCCCAGCATCGATGCTTCAAGACGGCTGGCCACCGTCACATGGAAGCCAACTGACGCTAGTCGCATCGTAGATGCAGCACCTGGGCAGTCTTTGGCAAATGACTTGTTAGACCGTGGCGCACTGTGCGTATCGGCCCAGCTTTTAGGGCTGGCACAGCGCATGCTCGATTTGACAGTGGACTATGCCGCGCAGCGCAAACAATTTGGCAAACCCATTGGCTCATTCCAAGCTGTTAAGCACCAATTGGCAGACATCGTCACCAAAATTGAATTTGCCAAACCCGTACTCTATCGCGCCGCCAATGCCCTTGCCCAATCTGAAGGGCAACGATCGGTGCGCATTTCTCACGCCAAAATTGCAAGCGCAGATGCAGGCTGGTTTGCCGCGCGCAAAGCCATTCAAATTCATGGCGCCATGGGCTATACATGGGAGGTCGATTTGCAAATGTTCATGAAACGCGCTTGGGTACTGGACGCGGCATGGGGCGATCGAGCCTTCCACAAACAGCGCCTTGCAGACGGCCTCATGCGCGATGACACCCTCATGGGTCCTGGCGCAACTTTCAACACCTCCCTTTAAGACGGATTAGTCATGGCAGAAGCTTTCATCGTAGACGCATTGCGTTCACCCACCGGGAAACGCAATGGCTCACTGGCCGAAGTTCATGGCGCAGATTTGGGCGCACATGTCATCAAAGGCATTGTGGAACGCAATGCCATTCCCGCTGAAGAATATGACGATGTCATTTTTGGTTGCGTCGATACCATTGGCGCCTTGGCAGGTGACATTGCAAGAACTTCATGGCTTGCGGCTGGCATGCCCTTGAATGTGCCCGGTACGACCATTGACCGCCAATGCGGATCGTCCCAACAAGCCGTGCATTTTGCGGCACAAGCAGTCATGAGCGGCACCCAAGATGTGGTCTTGGCCGGTGGCGTTCAAACCATGAGTCGAATTCCTATTGGATCAGCCATGTTGGCGGGACAGCCCTTGGGGTTTTCCACGCCATTTGCTGAAAGCTTAGGCTGGCAAGCTCGGTTTGGCAGTGCACCTGTCAACCAGTTTTATGCCGCTCAACGAATTGCCGACCATTGGCACCTAAGCCGTGAAGACATGGAAGTCTTTGCAAAGGAAAGCCACGATCGCGCTTTGCGCGCTATTGCAGAAGGCCGTTTCCAACGTGAGATCTTGCCTTACGGCAAATTTTTGATGGATGAAACAGCGCGCGCCAGCACTCTGGAAAAGTTGGCAACGCTGCAACCCGTAGATCCCACTTATCCGAAAATCACGGCTGCAGTGTCAAGCTCTACCTGCGATGCAGCCGCTGCAATTTTGGTGGTTTCAGAAGCCGCCCTCAAAAAATACAAACTAACGCCTCGCGCACGCATACATCACCTCAGCGTTTTGGCAGACGATCCTATATGGCACTTAACAGCGCCCATTCCCGCTACAGCGAAGGCCTTGAAAAAAGCAGGTATGAAAATCGAAGACATTGATTTGGTTGAGATCAATGAAGCCTTTGCCTCAGTGGCCATGGCATGGCTCAAAGAAACTCAGTTTCCACACGAACGAACCAACGTCAATGGCGGCGCCATAGCTTTGGGTCATCCTTTGGGTGCATCAGGTGTCAAGCTCATGACCACCTTGCTGCACGAACTCGAACGAACCAAGACTCGCTTTGGATTGCAAACCATGTGCGAAGGCGGCGGTCAAGCCAATGTCACTATCATCGAGAGACTTTGATTTATGCGAATTTGCGAACAAAGAACCATCATCATTACGGGCGCAGGCGGCGGACTCGGCCGAGCTTATGCCTTGGCCTTTGGCCAAGCAGGCGCCAATGTGGTGGTCAATGACATTCGCCTAGAAGCTGCAGAAAGTGTGGCAACAGAAGTCGTTGCCGCCGGCGGCCAAGCCGTGGCCAATCAAGACGACATCACCAGCATGGCAGGCGCACAAAGCATTGTGGATGCTGCAGTGACTGCTTTTGGTGAGGTTCATGTCTTGGTCAATAACGCAGGAATTTTGCGTGACCGCATGTTCATCAGCTTGAGTGAGGAAGACTGGGATCTGGTCATGCAAGTGCACCTAAAAGGTCATTTCTGCTTGGCCAATATTCTGGGTCGACGCTGGCGCGACGCAGCCAAGGCTGGCAACAAAATTGAAGCACGAATTATCAACACGAGTTCTGGGGCAGGCTTGCAAGGCTCTATTGGGCAGTCGAATTATTCTGCTGCCAAAGGTGGTATTGCTGCACTCACTTTGGTTCAAGCTGCAGAAATGGCCCGCTATGGCATCACAGTTAATGGCTTGGCTCCGGCAGCTCGCACCTCCATGACTGAAAGTGCCATGCCCGACGTCGTCAAAGCGCCTGCTGATGGCAGCTTTGATGCGTGGTCACCCGACAATGTGGCGCCCTTGGTGGTTTGGCTTGGCAGCCTTGAGTCCTCTCACATCACTGGTAAGTTGTTTGAATCGCAAGGCGGTCGAATTTCAATGTGCGATGGCTGGCGAACAGATGCCACCATTGACAAAGGCGCTCGCTGGCAAGCCGAAGAGTTGGGCCCCATCGTAGACCAATTGATTGCACAAGCGACGCCTGCGCAAAAAGTCTGGGGCACTTGAATGACAGCACTGCCCTTGCCCGAATACGAAGGCTGGGATGCCACTGAAATGGCCATGCAATTGCGCACTGGCAAAGTCACCCCATTAGAAGTTTTAGAGGCTTCCCAAGTAAGGGCGCATGCACATTCCAAAATCAATGCGATCGCCATGTTTCATGATGACATGGCGCATGAAAAAGCATTGCGATTGTCGCAGTTCGCTCAGCTTCAAAGAGATACGGAGACCGGAAAAGCGCCGCTTTGGGGGGTTCCTTTTGCCCTAAAAGATTTGGGTGTCATGCTCAAGGGCACGATCACGACCCATGGCAGTGCTTTTTTCAAAGAGGCACTTTCTGATCAAGACTCAAGCTTGGTTCAACGCTATCTTTCTGCTGGCTTGAATGTCTTTGCCAAAACGACATCACCCGAATTTGGTCAAACCGCCACAACAGAGTCAAAACTCTTTGGCGACACTCTCAACCCTTGGAACACAAGCTTCAGTGCAGGTGGCTCCTCAGGCGGTGCCGCCGCAGCGGTGGCAGCCGGAATTCTACCCATGGCGCATGCCAGCGATGGCGGTGGCTCTATTCGCATTCCTGCCTCGCACTGCGGCTTGTTTGGCTTTAAACCAAGCCGCGGTCGTATCCCTATGGGCCCCAACTCGATGGAGGGCTGGATGGGCTTGTCTTGTCAGCACGTGATCAGCCGGAGTGTTCGTGACAGCGCTTTGGTGCTCCAGCTCACGCAAGGATTTGAAGCAGGAACTCGCAGCAGTCCGATCAACACATTTCAGAACATAACAAGCACTTGTCGCCCACTCAAAATTGCGTTGATGATCAACAACCCATTTGGCGCGCCAGTTCACCCCGATTGCATTGAAGCCGTTCAAAAAACTGCCAAGCTTTGTGAGTCATTGGGTCATCGTGTAGAAATAGCTCAACCTGCCTTAGCTGTTCGGGATATGTTTGCCAGCATGGGCATCGCCACGGCAACAGGCATGCTCACCCAAGTTCAGGCTCGTGAAGCGGCTTTGGGACGGGCCGCAAGCCAAGACGAATTTGAAGCCTTGAATTGGAGGAGCATGGCATTGGCCAAGCAATTCACCGCATTGCAAGTCTTCAAAGCCAGATCTGTCTTTGACCAAGCCGGTCGAACACTTGATTTATTTCTCACTGACTACGACTGTATTCTGTCGCCAGTGACCGCAGAACCCCCACCATTGATTGGCGCCATGTCGCTGAACCAGCCCTACGAAGATTTTGTCAAGGTAGCCATGTCAGCGTCCCCCTTCACAGCCCTCTTCAATATGAGTGGTCATCCTGCGATGTCGGTCCCCCTTCATTGGAACGCACAAAATATGCCGATTGGCTCTCACTTCGCAGGACGCTATGGCGATGAAGACACTTTGTTTTCCTTGGCCGCTCAGCTTGAACAGGCAGCACCGTGGAAAGAACGGCGCCCTCAGTTGTCATGATCAGTCTGCAACTCAAACCAGAACAGCAGCAAATCGTTGAAAGTGCCGAGGCATTTTTAACCAAAGGCAGCCCCATGAACTTGGTTCGGGCCACTGCCAATACATCAGTCGAAATGGATACTCACTTATGGTCTGAAATCGCCAATTTAGGATGGTGCGGTGTGCACTTACCCGAAGAAGTAGGCGGTCTTAATTTGGATTGGGTGAGCTTGTGCTTATTGCAAGAGCAAATGGGTCGACGCTTGGCTTGCGTGCCTTTTTTTGACAGCGCTGTTTTATCGGCCACGGCATTTAAAGCTTTGCTGCCCAATCCCCATGCCATCCATTGGCTAGAAAAAATTGTGCAAGAAAAAGCCATTGCGGCCATGTCGCTCAGCGGTGAGCATGCCGTTGCGACGGCCGCAGAAAAGGGTTGGCAAATTTCAGGTAACTGGCCAGCGGTGGGTTCAGCCCAATTGGCGCATGTTGTTTTGTTACCCGCTCGCACTCTTTCCGGTGAAACTTTGTTGTTTGCGCTACCTGCACAAAGTCCCGGTTTAAAAATCACATCACTCAATACTTTAGACAAGACTCGCAGTGTTGCCAACATCCAAGCGCTTGGTGTCAATCTTCAGACCGAACAATGCTTGGCGCTCGGACCTGAGGCAGATGCAATCCTTGAACGCATTACCTACCTCGGTGCCATTGGATTGGCAGCAGAACAAGTGGGGGTGGCACAACAATGTTTAGACATGGCCTTATCGTACGTCTTGCAGCGGCAACAATTTGGTAAAGCGATTGCCAGTTTTCAAGCCATCAAACATCGATGTGCACTCATGCTGGTTGAAGTAGAAAGTGCTCGCTCTGCCGTTTATGGTGCAGCCTTTTTGGCAGACACCCAACCTGATCTTTCAGTCTTGATGCTCAGTGCATCACAAGCGCGCGTGACTGCCACTGAAGCTTCCCAGTTTTGCGCTCGAGAAAATTTGCAACTCCACGGCGGCGTTGGATTTACTTGGGAATACGACCCCCACTTCTATTTGCGCCGTTCGCAAGCTTCAAGCCAACGCTTAGGTCCTGTTCATGAATGGCTTGAGCGGGTTGCCGCCCTAATTGAAACATCTGATTTGTCTCACCCATGAATTCAACCGAATCTCTAGAAGACCAGAAATTCCGAGACAGTATTCGGGAATGGATGACCACGCATCTGATCGAAGAATTTGAACCACTGCGCCACGCCAATGGCCTAGGTTCCCCAGGCTATTTAGCTGCTTTGGCCAAACGTTGGGAGCAAGAACTTGCCAAAGGGGGTTGGACCGGTTTGAGCTGGCCCACAGAACACGGTGGTCGCGCTCTGTCTTTGTCGCAGCAAATGATTTTTCATGAGGAATACGTTCAATGCGGGGGCCCAGGGCGGCTGGGGCACATTGGCGAGACCCTCCTGGCACCGACCTTGATGGCTTACGGCAATGAAGACTTGAAAAATCAATTCTTACCAGGCATCTTAAATGGTACCACCTACTGGGCACAGGGATACTCAGAACCGGGGGCAGGCTCTGACCTTGCTGGCGTTCAAACGCGGGCTCGGCAAGACCCGCAAACAGGTGACTGGGTCATAGATGGACAAAAAGTTTGGACTTCTTGGGCTCACGAATCTGATTGGATTTTTGTGATTGCCCGTTGTGAGCCCGGGTCTTCTCGCCACAAAGGATTGATCTTTTTGCTGGTTCCTCTGCACCAAGCAGGCGTTACCCTGCAACCCATCCGTCAAATCACAGGTGAGTCTGAATTCAATGAAGTTTTCTTCGATGGCGCCCGCACTCCCTCAACATGTGTGTTGGGCGAGCCAGGGCAAGGTTGGTCCGTGGCCATGTATTTGTTGCAATGTGAACGCGGGGCCTCCACATTGGGTCAACAAGCGCATTTTCAAAACGAGCTCAACTGCTTGATCCAAGTGGCTCAAACAAACGGCGCCTTTAAAAACCCGCTTCTGCGTCAGCGGCTGGCCAGAGCCAGTTTGGGTCTGCGAACGCTTCGCGACCACGCCCTGAGAACTTGCGGCGACAACGCACCCTTGAGGGCCAGCAGCATCAGCAAATACGCTTGGTCGAATTGGCGTCGGTCTATTGGCGAACTGGCCATGGAAGTCTTAGGGCAGGAAGGCAACATTGAAACTGACATCGCCAAGCAAACTGCAATGCAACGCCTCTGGCTGGTCAGTCGAGCCGATACGATTTATGCGGGTAGCAATGAAATTCAACTCAATATGATGGCGGAGCGCGCCCTGCAAATGCCAAAGTAAGGCAGGCGCTTTATCGTCCAAGCAGACGATGCCCAATTCGCATGGTTTGCGCATCATGAACACAACCTCCCCTTATACTTTTCCCATGAAAAATCCTCCCGACTATGTTCCTGGCCATGGCCTGTTGCGCGGCAAGTCTGTGTTGGTTACAGCGGCCGCAGGCGCAGGCATTGGTTTTGCAGTTGCCAAGCGCGCAGCCGAAGAAGGTTGTCGCGCCTTGTTCATTTCAGATGTCCATGAAAGACGACTGAATGAAGCGGTTCAGACGCTCCAAAAAGAAACAGGCTTGCAGGCCATCTTCAGCCAACTGTGTGATGTCAGTCAAGAATTACAGGTTCAATCTCTCATTGATGAGGCCGTCCTGAAAATGGGAAGCATCGACGTCCTCGTCAACAACGCAGGTTTAGGCAGCAGCAAAAAAATTGTCGACATGGCCGACGAAGAGTGGGACAAGGTCATTGGCGTGACCTTGACAGGCACCTTCAGAGTCACACGCGCCGCACTCAAAGTGATGCAACCCCAAGGACAAGGCGTCATTGTCAACAACGCATCTGTTTTGGGCTGGCGCGCCCAAACCGAACAAGCGCACTATGCCGCAGCCAAAGCTGGCGTCATGGCTTTAACGCGCTGCGCTGCATTGGAAGCTGCAGAATTTGGTGTCCGCATCAATGCTGTTGCGCCCTCAATTGCCATTCACGCGTTTCTCAAAAAATCTGCTTCTGAAGAACTGCTCAATCAATTGTCAGAACGCGAGGCCTTTGGTCGCGGTGCCGAACCTTGGGAAGTGGCCAACGTCATGGTATTTTTGGCCAGCGACTATTCGTCCTACATGACGGGTGAAGTGGTTTCTGTGAGCTCGCAGCGTGCTTGAGCCATGAACACATCTTCTACTCAAACACTGTGCCTAGATTCTGTCGATGCAGCGGTGTCGGCGGTGGGCCAAGACCTAGGGGTCACAGATTGGATCACGATCACCCAAGAGCGCATCAACACATTTGCCGACGCTACAGGCGATCACCAATGGATTCACATTGATCCTGTGCGCGCCAAAGACGGTCCCTTTGGCGCTTGCATTGCGCATGGTTTCTTAACTCTTTCGCTGGCCAATTTTTTCTTGCCGCAATTGGTTCGGTATGAACACCTCAAGATGGGGGTCAACTATGGCTGCGACAAAGTTAGATTTACATCGCCCGTTATTGTGAACTCACGTGTTCGAGGTCGAGGACAAGTTGTATCGGTCGAAATCATCAAAGACAACGGCGTTCAAGTTGTTGTCAACATCAGCGTCGAAATTGAAGGCGCCAGCAAACCCGGCTGTGTGGTCAATACCATCAGCCGACTTTATTTTGAATAAGAACGAAATCATGAACACACAAGAAGCCGTCATTGTCGCCACTGCGCGTACGCCCATTGGCAAAGCGTTTCGCGGCGCATTCAACGACACAGAGGCGCCGGTCTTAGGCGGTCATGTGATTCGCCAAGTTTTACAAAAAGTCGGCGTACAAGGCCACGAGGTGGACGATGTGATTTTGGGTATTGCGGCACAGCAAGGTAATCAGGGTTACAACTTGGGTCGCTTGTGTTGTTATACGGCAGGCCTGCCCGACAGCGTTGGGGGCATGGCCATTGATCGCATGTGCGCTTCCGGTCTAATGAGCATTGCCACCGCAGCAAAGAGCATCATGACCGGTGAGATGAACATTGTCGTAGCGGGTGGCTTGGAGTCCATTTCACTGGTCCAAAACAAATACAAGAACAGTCACCGCGCTCAATCCAAGTCGGTGCTGGAGGTCATGCCCACGGCTTACATTCAAATGATTGAGACAGCTGAAATTGTGAGCCAACGTTACGGCATTTCGCGTGAAGCACAAGATGCTTATGCATTGCAAAGTCAACAACGCACAGCCCATGCACAACAATCGGGGCTTTTTATAGACGAAATCGTACCCCTGACCACTCAGAAACAATTGTTTGACAAAGAAGGCAATGTCACAGGCAGCGAAACGGTCACTCTCGCACAAGACGAAGGCAGCCGCGCTGAAACCACGCTCGAGAGTCTGAGCAAGCTCAAACCTGTATGGAAAAATGGCCAATGGATTCCCGAAGGCGCCTTCATCACCGCTGGCAACGCCTCTCAGTTATCCGACGGGGCTTCTGCCTCAGTTTTGATGAGCGCCACTGAAGCCAAACGACGCGACTTGTCGCCACTTGGTACCTATCGTGGCGTGGCCGTAGCCGGCTGTCGTGCCGACGAAATGGGTATTGGCCCTGTGTATGCCATACCTAAATTGTTGCAAAACCATGGGCTCAGTATCTCTGACATTGGCTTATGGGAAATCAATGAAGCCTTTGCCTGCCAAGTCATTCATTGCCGCGACACCTTAGGCATCGACGATGCCAAGCTCAATGTGAATGGCGGCGCCATTTCAATCGGCCACCCTTTTGGCATGTCTGGCGCCAGATTGGTCGGACACGCCCTTTTGGAAGGCCGGCGGCGCGGTGTTCGCTTCGTCGTGGTTAGCATGTGCATTGGCGGTGGCATGGGTGCCGCAGGACTTTTTGAGGTGAATTGAAGGAAAAATTTGCAATGATGAGGCTGGTCGCTATACTCATTCCATGCCGATTGAACAAACAGCCAAGCTGTATCAATGTCAGAAAACCAAGCTATGAATCGCACCGGAATCTCCATGTCGCAGGAGTTTCTGAGCCATATTTTGGGTGCCATTTACGATGCTGCGCTTGACGAAGCGGGCTGGGTCAGTTGCCTGGAAACGATTCGCACTGGATTTGAAGGCAACTATGCCTCGCTGATCGTCAGAACCGAGACTACGGAAGATATTGGCCTCATCGTTTCTGCAGGCATCAATCAATCCAACTTAGATCCGGGTAACCCCTACATTGCCATGAGTCCATTCGTTGGCATGGTTCCAGATCAAATTGTGACCATCTCAGATGTCATCTCTGAACGTGAATGGCGAAACTCTGATTACTACCTCAGCTACTGCAAACCGCAAGGCGTCTTCCATGTCTTGGCAGCTGACATTTCAACGCGAAATGGTGGCGTCTATGGTCTTCGAATTACTCGGCCTGAAGACGCGGAAGCATTTACCAAGGCAGAGATTGATTTTTGCAAACTGCTCATTCCACACATCAAACGTGCCCTGAACTTGCATCTCTCAATCAACGATGATCGCAAGGTCAGCTCTTTGTACAGCCAAGCCATGACCCAGCTCATGGTGGGGGTTGTCATCTTAGACCAAGACCGACAAGTGCTTGAGTGCAACCCTGCTGCCACAGCCATTTTAGAATCCCAAGATGGTCTGCGTGTGGTTTCCAAGCAGTTGGAAGCGGCGTATACCAAAGACAACAAAAAATTGCAGGCTTTGATACAAGACGCGTTGGTTAAAAAGGTTTCAGCCAAAACATCCTTGAACCAAGCTACTTCCATCACCCGCCCAACAGGCAGATTAGCTTGGGGTTTAATTGTTCAGCCCATCTCTTCCGACCAATGGACTGAAGGCAAACAACGTCCCAGCGTGGCCATTTTTTTGCGAGACACAGAAGGCCGTGTCGACCCGCCCGTTCGTTTGGCTCAGGAGTTGTTTCACCTTACCCCTGCTGAAACGGCCCTGGCTATTCAACTGGCCAATGGCTTATCACTGGAAGAGGCTTCCGAAATACTGAATATTCGGCGCAATACGGCGCGCGCGCATTTGCGCTCAATCTTCTCCAAAACAGGTGTGCGACGTCAAACTGAATTGGTTCGTATTTTCCTCAACAGCGTGGCTTGGTTGAGTGAAACCAAAGAATGAGCTAGCGCAAAGCAGGCACCCGCTTAGTCCCTTTCGGTTTTTAGTCTACTTGGACGATGGTTGTACCCGTCAGTCTGCGCACAATAGCGATCAACGAATTCGCCAAAGGAAACCATGGGACTCTTAGGAAAAGCTGCCATTGTCGGTGCAGCCCAATACAAGCCAGAAAAGTACAGCACTGCGCCCCGCATGTTTCACTTGGAGCAGGTCGCTGACTTGGCCACGCAGGCCTTGGAAGATGCTGGCTTGACACTCGCTGATGTCGATGGCTTGATCACTTTAGGCCCCCAATTCCATGAAGCGGGTATGTTCATTCCAGCCATGGCCGGCGAGTACTTAGGCACTCGACTCAATTTTGCAGAAGTTGTCGACTTAGGCGGTGCAAGCTCTGTCGGCATGGTGTGGCGGGCAGCCGCAGCAATTGAACTGGGCATGTGTGACACTGTGGTGTGTGTCATACCATCCCGCATGGCGCCCACCGGGCCGCAGGACGATCACATTGCAGAAGTCATGCGGGCTTCTCGCTTTGGCGGACATAGCACGCGCTTTGGTGCACCGGAAGCCGAAATGGATTTGCCTTATGGTCACATGGCACAAAACACGGGTTACGCCATGATCGCGCAGCGCTATTCATCGGTCCATGGCTATGACGCAGCTGCTCTGGCGCGCATTGCTGTTGACCAACGCTTCAATGCATGTCACAACCCACAAGCTATGTTTTACGGACAACCCATTACAGTTGAAGACGTTTTAAAATCTCGCATGGTGGCTGAGCCGCTGCGGATGCTTGAAATTGTGATGCCTGTGGCTGGCGGCGGTGCGGTGGTTATCACACGCGATGACAAACTCAAGCGTTGCAAACACAGAGGTGTGAGGGTCATTGGCTGCGGCGAACACGTTCAATTCAAATCACCCACTTATGCACCTGACATGTTGGCAACGCCCATTGGTCCGGCATCGCAACGAGCGTTTGCCATGGCCAACTTAAAACCTGCAGACATGCACATGGCGCAAATCTACGATTGCTACACCATCACTGTCATGCTGACGCTTGAAGATGCAGGCTTTTGCAAAAAAGGGCAAGGCATGCAATTTTTGCGCGAACACAACTTCACATTCAAGGGCGATTTCCCAATGAACACCCACGGTGGTCAGCTCAGCTTTGGTCAGACAGGCAGTGCGGGTGGTATGACACAAGTGATCGAGGCCATCCACCAAATTCAAGGTCGCGCACATGACCGCCAACTGAAGCGCCACGACTTGGCTTATGTTTCAGGCACCGGTGGTGTGATGAGCGAGCAAGGTGCTTTGATTTTGCAGGGGGCGTGAGCATGATCTGGAACAAACCACTGCCCCAACCCACGACCATTTCGGCGCCTTATTGGGATGGGTTGAAAGCCCATGAAGTTCGCTTGCAAAAATGCGAGCATGGTCATTGGTTGTTTTTCCCGCGTACCCATTGCCCCACTTGCGGCTCTCGACACTTGTCTTGGCATGCAGTCAGTGGTGAAGCAACGCTTTACAGCTTTACCGTTGCGCGTGTTCCCACACTGCCAGAATTTACCGACGAGATGCCTCAGTTGCTGGCCGTGGTTGAGTTGGCTCAAGGGATTCACATCAACACCACCATGGTCGGTGTCGATCCAAGCGAACTGCAAATTGGTCAGCGCGTACGGCCGGTTTTTGACGAACGTCCTGGCAGCACGACCTTGCTGCGCTACACACCGGCCAATTCCACACACGCCTCGGTCATCACGGCAGATAAGCCTGAAATTGTTGAATCCAAAATTAAGCATTCAACCAGAAAGTCCTTGCGACAAATCAATTGCAAAGATTTGGTAGCCATGCAGTCATTGGTCTCAGAAGAATTTTCGACTTGGTCCAATCAAGTTGAAGTGACACAAGAGTTGATCAATCAATTTGCCGCGCTTTCAGGTGATGACTATTGGATTCACACCGATCCAGTCAAGGCGCGTGCTGAAAGCCCCTTTGGAACCACCATTGCACACGGCGCCTTGGTTCAAGTGTTAATCAGCCGCATGCAGCTCCCCCTAGACCATGAGGTGGTAGGCTACCAAAATATTGTGAACTACGGCTCCGACCGTCTTCGCTTTCCTTCACCTGTGCCCTCAGGTTGCCGCATTCACACCAGGTATCGTGTCAAGTCAGTTCAAACCATCAAAAGCGGAACACAACTGACCATGGAAATCAATGTGCACGTCGTGGGTCAGGATCGTCCCTCAGTGATCAATGATTTGGTCATGCTCTACATGTGATCTTGATCGTCTTATTTTGTTCTAACTTCAAACTCAAACGATTCATTTTCAATGACCTCAAGCCCTTCCAACCGAGTCTTGTTAGTTTTCATTTTGTCAGCCAGTTTGGCATCCACCATCGGTGGTTTGCCATTCAATGTGTTGCCCGTGATGTTGGGCAGTTTGGCTGATTCATTTGCTTTGGATGCAAAAACCACCGGCTTGATTGGGTCCATTTGTTTTGCAGGTTATTTGGTGGGCACACTAGGTGCCCCCTTTTGGATGAACCGCGTCAACTGGCGCTTGCTGACCATCGTAAGCGCTGTGGGCACTGCTGGATCATTTGCATTAAGTTCGCAAGTCAGCACCCTTGAATGGCTGTTTGTGGTGTGGGCCTTGATTGGTTTTTTTGCATCAACCATGACTTGCTTAGGCATGCGAATTTTGTCTGACTTGCCAGACAAAGTGCGTGCGTTTGGTACACGGCAAGGGGTTGAACTGTCAGTCACTGCCGCTGTCTTGTTTGCACTGCCGCCACTCATCATCTCGCAGTTCAAGTATCCAGGGGCTGCCCTGTCTTTGGCTGCTGTGGTGGCGATTTTAGGTTTGTCAGCTTTTTGGATTCCTACTGGCTCCCTATTAAAGGAGGAAGGCGCAAGCCATGGCGCACCTGCCATCGGCGCCTATTTGCCAAACGCGGCTTGGCGTTCATTAGCCTTGTTTTTCATCTTCTTGGTGGGCAACATTGGGCTATGGGCATTTCTGGAACGAATTGGCAGCTCATTGCGCATTGCACCAGCTGAAATGGGGACTGTTTTTGCAGTGCTCAAATTGTTGGGGGGGGTCGCTGCATTCTTCACTGCAGCAGTTGGCGAACGGGTTGGCCCGACTCGCGCAGCTTGGTGGGTCATGGGCGCAGTCAGCCTTGGCTTGGTTTTACTCCACACTGCATCCGCATTTATGAGCTTTGCTTTGGGCGCTTGGATGTGGGAATTTGCATTCACTTGTGGTTGTGTATTTCATGCGGCGAGCATTGCCCGCAGCGATCCCAGTGGCCGTGCAGTCATGTTGGTTCCAGCCATCTTTGCGCTTAGCTCTATGGCGGGACCAGGATTGGCTGGTCAAATTGTGGCCGATGGCAACTACCTAGGGCTGCTTGGGTTTGCTTTAGGCTCTACTCTCTTGCCAGCTTTGGTGAACTTCATCCGCAGGCCCGCTTGAGTTTGAAGCACTCAAAATTCATTCAGAAAATTGAATGCTGCAGCCACCCAAGCCTTCAATCTGCATCGTGAAATGATCGCCTGACACGGCGGTCACCAAGGGCGCCAGTGAGCCTGACAAAATTAACTCGCCAGCTTTAAACGGAATTCCAAAAGCACCCAAGGTGTTGGCCAACCAAGCCACCGCCTCTGCGGGATGACCTTGAACGGCACTGCCCAATCCTGCGCCAGCAGGCGCATTGTTCTTCCACATTTGCATGGAGGCTGCAGCCAAATCACGCGCATAAGGATTTGTATGCTGCTGACCCACCACAAAAACGCCACAGGATGCGTTGTCGGCCACCGTGTCTTGAATTTTGATTTTCCAATCGTCAATCCGCGAGTCCACAATTTCAAAACAGGGCGCCACCCATTCCGTGGCAGCCATCACTTGTTCGCGTGTGATGCCGGGGCCTTTTAAGTCAGCCTTCAACATGAAGGCAATTTCACCTTCGGCTTTTGGTTGAATTAAGCCAGTTTGTTTGAGGGACACCGTTGCGCCATCTTCGCAATGCATGGCGTCGGTTAAAAAACCAAAGTCGGGTTGAAACACCCCTAGCATGTCTTGGACGGGCTTTGAAGTCACACCAATTTTCTTGCCAATCACGCGTTCACCAGCCGCCACTCTGCGGTTTAAAAATTCCAGAGAAATGCCATAGGCGTCTTCAACGGTGATGTCAGGAAATCGATTGGTAAAAGGTACCAGCGTTCTACGCTCCCGAAGTGCTGAAAATAAGTCATTGCCCAATTGTTGAATCAATTCGGGAGTCATGTGCCTAAGCTTTCTGTAAAAAATCAATACAGTTTCGGTTGAACATCTCGCGGTGCTCAACTTGGACCCAATGACCGCAGCAGTTGACCAAGATCATGCGCGCACGTGGGCAATTGTCCAATAACTTCATCGCACCACTGACTGGATTGAACTGATCATTGACACCCCAAAATCCAAAAACTGGACATTTCAACTCATTCAGGCGATCGGTTAAATTGGGTACTTTCAACACAGAACGTGCAGCTTGTGTTTGGGTGGCCGCAATTGGGGCGCGCTCATTGATAATTTCGTCTGTCAACAGACTGGGGTCAAACAACTGCATGGTCATGACGGCACGCATGGCCTCGGCGCCTGTTTTGCCAGATTGATAAATTTGAAACATGTTGGCAATGCCGGGCATGGCCAAATATGTATCTAAATCTTCTACACCGCCAGGTGCCATCAAGATCAGTCGGCTGACCTCTTGAGGATATGCCAAGGCATAACCCAGTGCCACGGCGCCCCCCAATGAGTTGCCCAACAAAGTGATGTTCTTTAAGCCCAGTGCATCCACCATGCCTTTGACACCCGCTACAAAAAAATCTAAATCGTATTGAGGAATGTCGGGTTTGCTAGAAAGGCCATAGCCCAACAAGTCGGGCACGATCACACGATATCCGGCTTTGGCAAATTCCGGATAGTTGCCTTTGAAGTTGCTGTAGCCGCTGGCCCCACCACCTGCGCCATGCAAAAAAATAACCACTTCGCCTTCGCCCTGCTCGTGATAATGAACACGTTGCGAAGCACCTGCGACAGGTGCAATATCAACGTAATGACCTTCAGGGATAGCATAAGTATTTGTCATGGTGATTTGATTTAAAAATGGTTTAAAAATTATTCAGAAGCCGATTGCCAGAGCTTTGGCAATCCGGGGTCGGTGGCCAAAATGGCTTGTTTCAATAAATTACGCAGCGCAGCGGATTCCAATTCACCCATGCGTGAAACCAAATCAGCTTCAAAAGATTTGGCGGCAGCCAAGACATGCAAAATGGCGTCACTGCCTTTAACACTTAGCCGAAATCCACCTTGCGGCGTTTGGTCGTTCAACAAGCCGCGCTGAACCAAGGATTGAAGTGTTTGAGCACTGAAATCGACTCCGGTGTAAGCAATGTGCGCAACTATTTCCTCCGGCATCAGGGGTTGTTTGACACTCAGCAATGACAAAATAAAAAAGTCGGTGTCTGAAAGTTGGCGGTGTGCCAAAGTGCCACGTAAGCCATGAACAAATTGAAAATGTGCACGTCCAAACAAATAGCCAAGCAAATTTTCAGAAAAAGAAGCACCTTCGATGTTCGAAGCTGACTCCGCTGCAACAGGGCCAGCCTTTCTTGCGGCCAATGCATACCCCCCAGTGACATAAAGCAAAGGGGGGCGATTTGAACTGTCGTAATGCGTCACCTCGCCAACGAAGATGGTATGGTCGCCGCCTTCGTATTGGAAAGCTGTTCGGCATTGAAATCTGGCGCTGCAACCCTGTAACAAAGGCGCACTGTTGCTGGAGGGGTCTAAAGCCAAGCCCGCAAATTTGTCTTCGCCAGCTTTAGCAAACCGATTGGACAACTCTTCTTGTTCATTTGACAGAATGTGCACATTCCAATGACTTGTGGTGCTGAATACGGGCAAGCTCCGTGCTTTTTTAGCCAAGCTCCAAAGGACCATGGGAGGTTCGAGCGAGACAGAATTAAAACTATTAGCAGTAACCCCTACTAAAGTGCCATCCTCGGCCTGTGCGGACACGATTGTGACGCCTGTGGCAAACATGCCCAAGGCTTGCCTAAAGTCCTTCGGATCAAATGGCTGAGGGGCTTTATCCATGTCTTTTCCTGATCAATCTATTAAGCTTAAATCCACCCGAGAAAAATGAAATCCCTCACACGGACTAGATTCGTCTTTTCGACCCATTTAGTCAGACTGATACTTTTTTAATAGGTCGCTTGTTTTAGTCTGATTGGACGATGAATGTAGCCCCTCAGAGTGGGAATATATGAAAGTCTCGCGTTTTTTGCCATTTCGCATTCAACAATTTATGCCTTAAAGGCCCCACGGAGATTCATCATGGTGACGATCAACGAAGATTATTTGACGCCTGAAGCGCAGGCGTTAATTGAACGCGCTAAAAACATGGCGCCGCGTTTAGCAGAGCGTGCGCGTGCAGCCGAAGATGCAGGTCTGATTCAAAGCGAAACCATTGCCGAAATGCAAGAGGCAGGCTTTTTCAAGGTACTTCAACCTAAGCGTTGGGGTGGCTACGAAATGGATCCACGCGTTTTCTATTCTATCCAAATGGCGTTGGCCGAAGGCTGTATGGCCACCGCTTGGATTTACGGCGTGGTGGGCGTGCACAACTGGCAAATCCCTTTGTTTTCAGAGCAAGCACAACAAGATGTTTGGGGCAAAGACCCCATGACACTAACGGCCTCCACCTACATGCCTGTTGGCAAAGCTGAGCCCGTAGACGGCGGTTATCGTTTCAGTGGTCGCTGGGGTTGGAGCAGTTGTGTCGAGCATTGCGAGTGGATTTTGTTGGGCGGCTTGTTGCCTAAAAAAGATGGTTCCGGTGAAATTGAACATTGCACTTTCTTATTGCCAAAAGCTGATTTTGAAATTGTCAAAAACTTTGATGTCTTAGGACTGCGTGCCACAGGCAGTCACGACATTGTCGTCAAAGATGCATTTGTGCCAGCCCACAGAACACACAGAACCAATGACCACAGCGACGCAGGTTGTCCTGGCCGTGAAACCAATCCTGGCTGGCTTTACCGGATTCCTTTCACACAGGTCTTTCAGCGCGCCGTCTCCACGGCTTGCATTGGTGCAACAGATGGCGCCATCGCCAGCTTCCGTCAACGCGCAGCCACTTTTGTCGGCAAGCATGGCTCCAAAACAGCCGAAGATGTGAACTCACAGTTGGCCGTCAGTGAAGCCATGATGACCACCGACCAGCTCAAACTGGTTTTGTTCCGCAATTACCAACGAGTGGTTGATTGCGCCAAAAACAAAGAGCGCATGCCCGTTGAAGAGCGTCTGATGCAGCGCGCCCAATCGTCGCAAGTTCCCAAACTGTGCGCCGAAGCAGTCAATGAAATCATGCGCGCTTGTGCAGCCGGTGGTGTTTACAAAACAAATGCCATCGAACGAATTTTTCGCGATCTTCATGTGGCCCGCGGCCATATAGCCAATAACACCGACACCTATGCCCGAAGCCACGGTGCCGTTATGTTAGGCCTACCCAATAACGACGCTTTCGTCTAACAGGTCCACTTCCATGTCCCATGCCAAGGGTTCTGCGCAACAGAACTCAACACCAGAGTTTGATGTCATCGTGGTGGGTTCTGGCGCTGGTGCCTTGCTGGCAGCTATTCGCGCCAGCGACGAAGGCCTCAAGCCATTGGTCATTGAAAAAGCAGACTTGGTTGGTGGAACTTCGGCCCTCTCAGGCGGTGGTATTTGGATTCCCGACAACCACGACATGCCTAAGGTTGGCCTGCGCGACAGCCTTGACACAGCCTATCGCTACGTCAAGGCATGCGCCCAAGGCTTGGCCACGGATGACCGTGTCTTGGCGTATGTGGAAACTGCGCGTCACATGACACGCTACTTGTCATCCATTGGTGTGGCATACCGCAGCATGCCCCACTATGCCGACTACTATCCGCACATTGAAGGCGCTTTACCCGGTGGTCGCACCATGGACCCGGTCGACTTCAATGCTGCCAAACTGGGCTTGGAAGGTCTCAATCTCATTCGTCCCACCAATCCGGGGCAACTCATCTTTGGGCGGATGAACATCAATGCCTTTCAAGCCCGTTCTATGTTGGCGCGCGAGGGTAAATCCAAGTTCATACTGATGTGGATCATGGTGCGCTATTTCCTTGACTATCCTTGGCGCAACAAGACCCGACGCGATAGAAGAATGACGGGAGGTCAAGCACTGATTGGAAGTCTGTTAACGGCATTTCGGCAACGTCCAATTACTTTGTGGTTAGAAACGCCGCTTGAATCTCTCATCACTGAAGACGGACGCGTCAAAGGGGTTGTGGTTATCAAAGAAGGCAAAGAACTTCAGGTATTTGCCAACAAGGCTGTAATTTTGAGCGCAGGCGGTTTTGAGCGAAACCAACAAATGCGCGAGCAATACTTACCCCAGCCTACTGACCAAACTTGGACAGCAACACCACTTGGAGCCAACACAGGCGATGCCATTCGCGCCGGTGCCGAAGCCGGCGCTCAGCTTCACTTGATGGCGCACACTTGGGGCGTGCCCACTCTGATGGTGCCCAAAGAAGAAAAATATCGGCCGCTGTTTGTAGAACGCTCATTGCCAGGGTGCATGGTGGTCAACTCAATGGGCAAACGATTTTTGAACGAATCGGGACCTTATCCAGAATTTCAACAAGCTATGTTTGCCAATCATCAGTTAACAGGTGGTGCCATTCCGGCTTGGATTGTTTTTGACGCCACTTTCAGGGCCAATTACCCCATTGGACCCCTGATGCCGGCGGCGGCCGTGCCTGACGCTCGATTGCGCAAGAGTTGGTTGAATCAGGTTTACTGGAAAGCAGAAAGCCTTGAAGAATTGGCAGAACAGATTGGGGTTGATCCTTTAGGCTTGAAAGACAGCGCAGCGCGCATGACTGAGTTTGCGCGCACTGGCAAAGACCTTGAATTTGATCGAGGTAGTAATGTTTTTGATCGCTACTACGGCGACATTCACGTCAAACCCAATCCCAACTTAGCACCCATCTCCAAGGGCCCCTTTTATGCCATGAAGCTTTTCCCAGGCGACATTGGCACCAAGGGCGGCTTGTTAACCGATCGCGATGCACGTGTATTGAATGACGCAGGAGAAGTGATTCAGGGACTCTATTGCGTAGGTAACAACTCGGCTTCTGTCATGGGCCCCGCCTATCCTGGCGCAGGTTCTACTTTGGGGCCAGCCATGACCTTTGCATACAGAGCCATTTCAGACATCCAAGGTCAACCCATACCGCTTGAACGCACAGATTTGTTGGGGTGAAAGTTTTGAGTCCTAAGCCAAAAATTTCAACCGTCACACCCATTGAGCCCGCACTAGAAATTGCAGATGTCACAGGCATTCAATGGCGTGATTCGGCCGATGTGGTGGTGGTTGGCTGGGGCGCAGCGGGCGCCTGCGCCGCCATTGAAGCCCGAGACAATGGTTCATCCGTCATCGTGATTGATCGATTTGAAGGCGGCGGCGCCAGTGCCTTGTCGGGGGGTGTGGTGTATGCCGGCGGCGGAACGCCCTACCAACTTCAAGCAGGTTATCAGGACAGCCCAGAAGCCATGGCCGCATATTTAAAACATGAAGTCAATGGCGTTGTGTCCGATCAAACACTGGTGAAATTTTGTCAAGACAGTGTGGCCAATTTGGCATGGCTAGAGTCGCATGGTGCCAAATTTGCAGCCACCATGCCTGATCATAAAACCTCTTATCCACCGGAAGGCAAATTTCTGTATTACTCAGGCAATGAAGTGGTGCCTGTCTGTGAAACCAAAGAAGGCCCGCCCGCACCCCGCGGACATCGCACGGTGGCACGTGGGCAGTCGGGAAAAGTGCTGTTTGAGACTTTGCACAAGGCCACCCTCAAATCAGGTGCGCAAACCGTCACGCAAGCCACAGTTCGCCGATTGGTGTGCGAGCGCGGCTTGGCCGGGCATCCAGGACGAGTCTTGGGCATCGAAGTGTGGCAACTGCCAGCGGGCACACCAGAAACACTTCGCCATGTAGCGCTTCAAGAGAAGGTTGCGCGCTGGCGCACCCTTTGGCCCAACAAGGCGGCAGAGTACCGCCGGGAAGCTGCAAAAATTGAACAAACCACCGCTGTTCGCACCTACATCCGAGCGCTCAAAGGCGTCATCCTTTCAACCGGTGGCTTCATCTACAACCCTGAATTGATGGCGAAATTTGCACCTCACGCCAAAAAAGGTTGGCCCATTGGCGATGCTGGCTGTGATGGCAGCGGTTTGCGCTTGGGTCAAACTGTAGGCGCAAGTGCCAGTGCACTTAACAACATTTCTGCATGGCGATTTATCACGCCGCCTTCAGTTTGGCCAAAAGGCATTGTGATCAATTCGCAAGGTGAGCGGTTTTGCAATGAGCAAGCCTACGGCGCCAAGTTGGGCCATGAATTGGTTGATCATCAAAACGGTCGGGGCTGGCTGATCATCGACACACAACTCAAGTGGCAGGCAGTCAAACAGTGCTTGTTTGGCGGCTTGTGGGGCTTTCAATCTTTGCCCGCTTTGGCCATGATGTTATTTGGCGCTAAAAAAGGGAACTCGGTAGAAGATTTAGCGGCAAAATTGAAATCCGATCCAATCAAGCTGCGTCATAGCTTAGAAACGGCAAATACAGCCGCCCGCGGCGAATGTGAAGACGCCTTTGGCAAATCGAAAGACATGCGCCACGACATGTCTAGCGGTCCCTTTTTGGCATTGGACATCTCCATTGGCTCGCCCACTTTTCCATTGGCCACAATCACTTTGGGTGGGCTGTGTGTGGACGAAGTCAATGGTCAGGTTTTGCATGAATCAGGACAAGCTATTGCAGGCCTTTATGCAGCAGGCAGAGCGGCACTTGGCCTCCCCTCTTCCCGTTATGTCAGCGGCTTGTCGCTGGCAGATTGTGTTTTTTCAGGTCGTAGAGCCGGGCGATCAGCCGCTTTAAACTGAGAAAAAACTCACATGAGTCGCATCAAAACCGTGCTTGATTTGATTTCTGACTGCGCTGAAATCCGCACTGTAAGTGCCAGCTTGGGAATCGTTTTATGACGCATTACCATCACTTGCGCGTGAGTGCATTGATCGATGAAACATATGACACCAAGTCAGTGGTGTTCGATGTGCCTATATCACTTGCATCAGCGTTCAAGTACAAGCCGGGCCAATTCCTGACGCTGCGTTTACCCATTGAGGGTGTTTATGTACCCCGTTGTTATTCAATGTCCAGCACACCTCAACTCGACATCGCCCCTCGTGTGACAGTCAAGCGCGTGAACTTGGGCAGAGGCTCCAACTGGATTTGCAATCATCTCAAGGTAGGCGATGAACTGGAAGTTATGCCGCCCTCTGGTATCTTCACGCCGAAGCACCTCGACAAAGATTTTTTGCTGATGGCAGGTGGCAGTGGTATCACGCCCGTGTTTTCAATTTTGCGTCATGTGTTGGATCAATCTTCAGTCCGCGTGACTCTCTTTTATGCCAACCGAGATGAGAAATCCATCATCTTTCGTGACACTCTCAATGCCTTGGCCAAAGCTCACCCGCAAAGGCTTCAGATCATTCACTGGCTGGATTCGGTGGATGGCATTCCCTCGACTGCTCAGCTTGCAGAAATTGGCAGGCCTTACGCCAAAGCCCAAGCATTCATCTGTGGTCCAGGGCCTTTCATGGATGCGGCTGTTGAAGCATTGAACAGGATCAACATGTCCGATGAACACATTCATGTCGAACGCTTTGCATCCTTGCCAGATGAAGCCACTTTGGCGGCTACCCAAATCGAACGCCAAAAAGAAGCTTCTTGGTCCGATGCCGTTGATGAAGCGCAGGTAGAAATTTCACTCGATGGTCAAATACACACCCTCCAATGTGGCGGCCAAGAATCCATTCTAGAGGCGGCGCAACGCGTCAAACTTAACTTGCCCTTTTCTTGCCAAGCGGGTATGTGTGCTTCATGCATGTGTCAAGTGGTGGAAGGTAGCGTGCATTTAAGGCACAACGATGTTTTGGATGCCAAAGACTTGGCCAAAGCATGGACTTTGGCTTGCCAAGCAGTGCCCACGAGCAAACACCTTCGCCTCAAATTTCCGGAGTAAATTTCACAATGACATTGCCCAATGCCAAACAAGTGTCCCAAGCGCTAACGGATGACCGGTGGACACCGCTTGCTGATTTACCAGCCACTTTGCCAGCCATGATTCAACAGGCGGCATCACTTTACCCACTTCGAGCCGCCATCATCGATGGTGGTGTCAGCATTGACTACGCCGATTTATGGCAAAGAAGTCAGACGGTTGCCGCGTCTTTGATTGCCCTGGGTATTGAAGCTGGCGATCGTGTTGCAATTTGGGCTCCCAATACCTATGAATGGATTTTAGCGGCCTGCGGTATCCATGCCTCAGGTGCTGTCATGGTGCCCTTGAATACGCGCATGAAAGGCTCTGAAGCGGTTGACATCTTGGATCGAAGTCAAGCCAAAGTGCTTTTCAGTATTGGTGATTTTTTGGGGCATTACTTTCCCAGCATGATTGCGGACATGCGGCCCCCCACCTTGCAGCATGTGGTGGTGATGCGTGATGGGTTTAATTCGGTCAACTCACAAGACATGGATTGGCTTAATTTTCTACAAAAAGCCACGCCCCAATCGAGACTTGTTGTGCCTCAGCGCATTGCCCATCTCACAGAAAACAGCACAGCCGATTTGATGTTCACTTCTGGGACCACTGGCAGACCTAAGGGCGTCATGGCAGCTCACGGCCCCACCATTCGCGCATTCAGTGCTTGGAGTCGCGTGGTTGGCTTGCAGCCAGATGACCGTTATCTCATAGTGAACCCATTTTTTCACTCATTTGGATACAAAGCGGGTTGGGTCGCTGCTTTCATACAGGGCGCGACGGTGTATCCAGAACAGGTGTTTGAAGCCGAAGCCGTGTTAACGCGAATTGCCAAAGAAAAAATCAGCTTTCTGCCGGGCCCGCCAACTTTGTTTTTAAGTATGTTGGCGCATCCCAAGCTCAACGCCTTTGACATTACTTCTTTGCGCGTTGCTGTCACAGGATCGGCCAATGTGCCTCCTGTGTTAATCACTCGCATGCGCGAGGAGCTGGGTATCGACAATGTCACGACCGCTTACGGGCTTACCGAGTGCGGTGGCTGTGCCACTGTGTGTGACCCCCAAGACAGTGCCGCAACAGTGGCAAGCACTTGTGGACGTGCCATCCCAGGCACCGAGGTTCGATGTGTCGACGCCAACGGCAAAGTGGTGCCAAACGGTGAACCGGGTGAAGTCCAGTTGCGGGGATACCATGTGATGCAAGGCTATTTTGGCGATGAAGCCGCCACACGCGAAGCCATTGATACAGAGGGTTGGTTGCATACAGGTGATGTGGGCGTTCTGGATGATAGCGGCTACTTAAAAATAACCGACCGCTTGAAAGACATGTTCATCTTGGGTGGCTTCAATTGCTACCCCGCCGAGATTGAAAGATTGTTGGCAGATCACCCGGCCATTGCACAGGTGGCGGTCATTGGCTTGCCAGATGAACGCATGGGCGAGGTTGGCTGCGCTTGCGTCATTCTTCGCGAAGGCGCCGAGCTCAGTGCCGAGAATTTGATTGCTTGGTCACGCAGTCATATGGCCAATTACAAAGTGCCACGCCATGTTTTGTTTTGCTCTCAATTTCCGTTGAATGCATCCAACAAAGTACTCAAGCGTGAGTTGATTGGCATTGCTACTTCTCAATTGCTGACATCAAAGCATTGACATTCAAGGCGTCTTAATTTTTAAAAGATCGCAGAACGCCAAAGGGCCTAAATCCTACACGCTCAGTGCTCTCAACTTAACGGCCTTCAAATTTTGGTTTTCTCTTTTCAATAAAGGCTTGCATGCCTTCTTTTTGATCGCGTGTTGCAAACAACAGTTGATTGGCTTTTCGCTCCAACATCAAAGCTGTCTCCAAAGATGCGTCCACCCCTGCCAAGACCACTTCCTTGATTTGGCTGACCGCCAAGGGAGGCATAGACGCAATGAGCGCAGCCATTTTGAGTGCCTCAGGCAGCACTTGATCATCGGGGAAAATGCCGCTGACCAAGCCCATGTGTTGAGCCTCCATCGCAGAAACAGGCTTGCCGGTTAGCAACATGCGCATGGCGTTGAATTTGCCCACAGCTCGCACCAGCCTTTGGGTACCGCCAATGCCGGGCATGATGCCAATGCGAATTTCTGGTTGTGAAAAGCTGGCACTTTCCCCAGCCAAAATGATGTCGCAATGCATGGCAAGCTCGGCACCGCCGCCATAGGCATAGCCGCAAACCGCAGCAATGATGGGCTTGGGGCAGCGCTCAATGGGTGCCCACACTCGTTCAGTGTGGCGCTCCATGATCTCGATTGGCCCTGCCCCTTCGAGCCCTTTGATGTCACCGCCAGCTGCAAACACCTTTTCCCCGCCTGTCAACACAATGGCTCTTACCTTGGGATTGACAGCCAATTCAGTGAATGCGGCGGACAGCAAGGTCTGCAAATGCAGGCTCAGTGCGTTGGCGGCTTTGGGTCGGTTCATGCAGACCACAGCTACTCCGTCATCACGATATTCGACCAAAAGATCGTTGCCTGGGGCAAGTTTTGTAGCGTCCGCGCCAGGGGAGGAGGAATCAAGGGTCATGCACGTATCCTGCAAGTATTGATGCGATGAATGTTGATTTTAATACCCCCACACAACATCGTCCGTTTGGATGTATCAAGACACTCTGGCAATCGGTAAATTTGAGTCATGAAAAATAAATTTGATTTCAAAGATCGCGTTGTGCTTGTCACAGGGGGTACCAAGGGCATTGGACGAGGCATTGCTGAGGGGTTTCTTAGCGCTGGCGCCAAAGTCATAGTATGCGCCCGAAATGCACCTGCAGAATTACCTAACTTCGAGGGGCAGATTGCAGAATTCATGGCCTGCGATGTCAGGGAAGCCGAAGCCGGCCGCGCAATGATTGCCAGCATTGTGCAAGGACATGGCCGGCTAGATGTTTTGATCCACAACGCGGGCGGAAGTCCCAGCGCCGATGCAGCCACCGTATCGCCTCGATTTCACGAGGGCGTGATTCGACTGAATTTACTGGCGGCCCTGCACATGGCGCAGTCCGCCAACGCCAGCATGCAACTGCAAAATCAAGGTGGCGTGATTGTTTTCATTGGCAGCGTGAGTGCCCTCAGGCCATCACCCGGCACCGCAGCATATGGCGCTGCCAAAGCAGCTGTTCTCAGTCTTGCAAGCTCATTGGCGGTCGAATGGGCGCCAAAAGTGCGGGTTGTAGCCGTCAGTCCAGGTTTGGTCAAAACTGAACAGTCACATTTACATTATGGCGATGAAGCAGGCATTGCGGCCGTGGGGCAAACCATTCCCGCAGGCCGCATGGCAGAACCTTCTGACATTGCGCAAGCCTGTCTTTTTGTTGCCTCCGATCAGGCCAGTTATTTGAGCGGCACCAATTTGTTACTGCACGGTGGTGGTGAGAAACCAGCCTTCCTTGCTGCCGCCAACTCAGCTCAGTCCTGAACACTGCTGATAGACTGACCTCGCCCATATTGAAGGAGTTAAGCCTTGTCTGAACACGAATGGATGCATGAAATTCGCGCCTTGGTTGGTAAGAAATACGGGCGCGTTTACGCATGGGACAAAGTGAATGCACCCATGATTCGCCAGTGGTGCGAAATCATGGGCGTTGAATCTACTCGCTACCTGAAAGAAGGCGCTGTCATTGCGCCGCCCGCCATGCTTCAAATTTGGTGCATGGAAGGCTTCACCATGAACAACTACCCCCCTGGTTCTACCAAAGAAAATCCTTACGAGGCTTTGAAACTCATGGAGCCGCATGGCTTGCTGTCGGTGGTTGCTGTCAATTCAGAGCTCAGCTTTGTGCGTGATGTTCAAGAAGGTGAGCGCCTTTACTACACCACCCGCTTAGACACCATCAGCCCCGAAAAAACCACCTCTTTGGGCACCGGTTTTTTTGTTACTTTGGTCATGACGTTTTTCTCAGAGAAAGTACAAGGTGACCAAGAAGTAGGGCAACTCTTGTTCCGAGTGTTCAAGTTCCGCCCTGCTCAAAGTCACAACGGACAAAAAGAACCTGCCAAATTGCCCGCACCGGCAAAACGCCCTCTGCCCGGTATCAGTGACGACACGCGCTTTTTCTGGGAAGGTGCCAACCAAGGCAAATTGCTGATCCAACGCTGCAAATCTTGCGGCACGTTACGGCACCCGCCCGGCCCTGTTTGCTCAAAATGTCATTCCTTTGAATGGGACACCGTACAAGCTTCAGGTCGTGGCACCATTTATTCTTTCGTGGTCATGCATTACCCCGAGGTCCCACCCTTTGAGCATCCTAACCCTATCGCCTTGATTGAGCTTGCAGAAGGTACACGGATCATTTCGCAGTTGGTCGGGGTCAAACCTGCCGATGTCAAAATTGGCGATGCGGTTCAAGTGGAATTCAACGCATTCAACGATGGAGAATTGACCCTGCCGCAATTCAGGCCCGTGACCCATTCAATAGGAGCAGGTACGTGAATTTCCAACTGACAGAAGAACAAACGGCCTTTAAAGAAATGGCCAGTGGTCTGTTTGCCGATTATTGCAGCGATGACCAATTGCGTGCGCATGACAAATCCGATGCGCCCTTCATGCAAGCGCTTTGGCAACAATGTGTGGCCTCGGGTTTGCACACCATTTTGATTCCCGAATCACAGGGAGGTCTGGGCTTGGGTATGACAGAGCTGATGGTTGTTTTGGAACAGCAAGGTCGCGCGCTGGCGAATGTGCCCTTGTGGGAAACCCAGATTGGGGCAACCGCTTTGGCAAAGTATGCAGACACCTCACTGCATCCCGTCATTGAACAAATTTTGTCAGGTGAAGTCTTGTTGTCGCTTTCGCTAGAAGCCTTGACGCAGTCTAGAGGGCCTTCGCTTCAAATTGCACGCTCTGGCGACAATTGGAAACTTAACGGTACAGCGCCGGCAGTTCCTCTGGCTTCAGTTTCTCGCTACGCGCTGTTGGCGGCCGAAGCCATCGATGGCATGCACTTGGTGCTGATTGACTTGCAAGAAAAAGGCATTCAAATCACTGCCGGCAGAAGCCAGCATCACCAAGCCTTGGCCGATTTAAAATTTGACGACTTGGCTCTAAATGCACAACGCGTATTGCCCTTGAATGCCACAGGTTGGGCAGAGCAACACGCCATTGCATGCTTGGCCTCACTGCAATTGGGCGTCACAGATCAACAACTCAAGCGCACCGTTGACTACGTGAGCGAGAGACAACAATTTGGGAGAGTCATTGGCAGCTTTCAATTGGTTGCAGGTCAAATGGCCGATGGCTACATTGCCACCGAAGCATTGCGTTCATCTTTGTGGCAATTGGTTTACCGGCTTGATGCCGCCTTGGGATCTGCCCCACAAGCTTGGGCAACACGCGCGCTTGCCAACAACACGGGACATCAAGCCGGTCACATGGCGCAACACGTTCATGGCGGTATTGGCGTCGATTTGACCTATCCCATTCACAGGTTCTTATTCTGGACACGCGCCAATGCGACTGCATTAGGTGGCACTGAACATCATTTGGCCCAATTAGGCGACTGGCTGGCCAACAACGATCATTTGGGCTGGAAATATGACGCACTCGAAGACAAACAATTTGAGGGGAGCCCACATGCTGCGGTTTGAGGACATTCAAACAGGTGACGCCTTGGCCCCACTCACAGTGCCTATTACGGTGGCCTTGATTGCGGGTGGTGGCATCGCTACGCGCGATTATTTTCCAGGCCATCACGATTTAGAAGCGGCAAAAGCCCTAGGCTCGCCTCATATTTTCATGAACATCCTGACCACCAATGGCTTGATTCAACGCTTTGTCGACACATGGTGTGGGCCAACTGGCCAGATGCTTGACTTGAAAATCAAGTTGGGTGCACCCAATTACCCTGGCGACAAAATGGTGCTCACTGGCGCCATCACCGACAAACGCGATGCCGATCGCAGTGTGGAACTCACACTCAAAGGCGTTAACAGTATGGGCCCCCACGTCAACGGCACGGTTCGCGTGCAGTTTACTTAAAGCGTGAAGGGACGGGAATTTATCAATGACTGATTTTTCAATCGCAGGTCGTGCAGCCATCGTTGGGCTAGGTGCTACCGAATTTTCAAAAAACTCTGGGCGCACCGAAGTGCGATTGGCGATGGAGGCCACCCTGCAAGCCCTGGCCGATGCGGGAATCGATCCATCTGAAGTTGATGGCTTTTCTTCTTACAGTGTCGATAAAGTGCCTGAGTATGAAATCGCTCGACTCTTGGGCGCAAAGAATATCAACTTTTTCAGCCAAGTCCCACATGGCGGCGGCGCGGCTTGTGCGCCTGTTTTACATGCTGCCATGGCCGTTGCCACTGGCATTGCCAAGACCGTGGTGGTTTACCGCGCTATGAACGAGCGCAGTTGGTATCGGTTTGGCAATGGTAATTATGGCTTTGGCTCCTCACCTATTTTTGAAAACATCAACTACGGCTGGTACATGCCCTATGGTTTTCATACGCCTGCTGCTTGGGTGGGCATGTTCGCGCAGCGTTACATGCATACCTTTGGCGCAAGCAGTGAAGACTTTGGTCGTGTTGCTGTGGCAGCACGCGATTTTGCAGCCACCAATCCTGCTGCTTTTTTCTATGGCAAACCCATCACCTTGGCTGAGCACCAAGCCTCGCGCTGGATTTGCGAGCCACTTCACTTGCTTGATTGCTGTCAAGAATCTGATGGTGCAGTCGCCATGGTCATTACCTCTGTCGAAAGAGCACGAGATTTAAAAACACGACCCGTTGTGATCAAAGGAGCTGCTCAAGGCATCAGTGATGGACAGCAAATTATGACTTCCTACTTTCGTGAGGACATCACTGGCTTGCCAGAAATGGGCTTGGTCGCCAAACAACTTTGGCAGCAAAGCAAATTGGGCCCAGACGACATTCAAACGGCAGTCATCTACGATCATTTCACTCCCTTTGTTTTGCCGCAACTTGAAGAGTTCGGTTTTGTAAAACGAGGTGAAGCCAAAGAATTCATACGCGCGGGTCACCATGCGCGCGGTGGAAAGATGCCTATCAATACCCATGGCGGCCAATTGGGCGAAGCTTACATACACGGCATGAATGGTATCGCAGAAGGTGTTCGCCAAGTGCGTGGTAGCGCCGTCAATCAAGTCGCAGATGTGCACAACGTACTTGTCACTGCGGGTACCGGTGTACCCACCAGCGGCCTCATTCTAGGCACCGACTAAACCGTTCAAAGAAAGACGATCATGTTCATCGATCTCACCCCCGAACAACACACTTTGCGCATGAAGGTGCGCGATTATTTCAACAATCTCATGACACCTGAGTTGCGCCTGAAATTGCGAGGCGCTGAAAGTGGCGATGAGTACCGCCAAACCATTCGCCAGATGGGCAAGGATGGATGGCTCGCAGTGGGTTGGCCCAAAGCACATGGTGGCCAAGGTCTGAGTGCCACCGAGCAATTGATTTTTTTTGAAGAAGCCAACATAGCAGGTGCACCCCTGCCCTTCGTCACCATCAGCACAGTGGGGCCCGCCCTGATGGAGTCAGGCTCTGAAGCGCAAAAAGCTCGTTTCTTACCTGGCATAGCAGCCGGCGAATTGATATTTTCAATTGGCTATTCAGAGCCCCAAGCAGGTTCTGACTTGGCTGTTTTAAAAACCCAAGCAAAACTAGAGGGCGATCTTCAGACGGGTCATTTTATTGTCAATGGCAGCAAACTTTGGACCTCTGGCATTGAAGCTGCAGACCATGTTTGGCTAGCCGCCCGAACCGACCCAGATCTGCCAAGACACAAAGGTGTCTCCATTCTGATTTTGGACACCAACTCAGCAGGCTTTTCGCACACCCTGATTGAAACCGTCGGCAACTTCACTGCCGCCACCTATTACGACAATGTCGAAGTTCCCGCCGATCGTTTGGTGGGCGAATTGCACGGTGGCTGGAAACTCATTACCGCTCAGCTCAACCATGAGCGATTGGGCTTGGGCTCTTGGGCTGACAAAGTTTTTGGGCCTTTTTGCAAAGTGTTGCAGTGGTCCAAAGCCCGAGACGAAAGCGGTCGACGTGCTGTTGATCAGCCTTGGGTTAAACGTTCATTGGCAGAGTGTTACACGCGGCTCGAAGCCATGCGTTTGATTAACTTCAGAATTGCTGCAGAGTTAGAGAATGGTCGCATGGATATTGCATTGGCATCGGCCACCAAGGTCTATGGCTCAGAAAGTGTCATTGAAGTATTAAGAAAACTCATCGACATAGTGGGCTCAGGCGCATTGGTGCGAGCCGGCTCTGCCGCAGCGCTTTTGTTGGGCGAACTCGAATACGAAGTTCGTGCCAGCACGCTCACCACATTTGGTGGTGGCACCAACGAAATTCAACGAGAGTTGATCGCTCAATTTGGCTTACAAATGCCAAGACCTGTGCGCTAAGTCCTATCACTCATTGACGTACCTATTCAGTCGAAATGGAGACCGCTTGAACACCGTGCACATCGTCCCGCGTGAAGTAACTCAGGCCAAACTTGACAAGAGAGCCAAGGCAGCAACGCGTCATCGTGCTTCACAAACTTACACGCTCACTGACCGCGTGGAAGAAAGTGCTGCGCTTTACGCCGATCGACCTTGCATCTTGTCAAACAAAAGTCAATTCACCTATGCACAAACCAATCAGCACATCAACCAAGTAGCTCATGCAGGTCATGCATTGGGCTTGAAGATGGGCGATGTGGTGGGCTTGTGCATGGAAAATAGACCCGCATTTTTGTTTTTATGGCTAGGCTTGTCCAAACTTGGTGTGAAGCTGGTTTTTTTAAATACCAATGTCAGCGGCAAACCGCTGGCGCATGCCATCGAAGTGACTGGTGCCAATTTGATCGTCATGGGCGAAGAGTGTTTGGGTCTGATTGAAAAAACGGAATTGCCCGCAAACATTCAATTTTGGTTATGGCCAGACGACGTCAACATGGCCTCTGCGTCATTGCGTGATCGTTGCGCCTTGAACTTCGAGTTGGTTTGCCAAACAGCTTCTATTCAAAATCCGCCATCAGCTTGGCGCGAAGGTCTGGTTGCAGGTGAACCGGCTCTTTACATCTTCACTTCCGGCACCACTGGCTTGCCTAAAGCGGCCATCATCAGCCACGCTCGATGGCTGATCACAGGTGATGTGATGCAAATCACCATGGATGTTCAAAATGACGATTGCTTCTATTGTTTTTTACCGCTCTACCATGGTGCAGCCTCCTTGTCTGCCGGTGCCACAGCGTTTGCATCGGGTGCTAGTTTGTTGTTGCGTCGAAAGTTCAGCCGTACTGAATTTTGGTCTGATGTCAGGCACCACAGTGTCACCATTTGTCAGTATGTTGGTGAAATCTGTCGCTTCTTACTCACTGCGCCCCCAAAACCCAATGACAAAGAACACAGCTTGCGCAAAATGGTGGGCGCTGGCCTGGCACCTGAAGTTTGGGAGCAGTGGGTGGAGCGCTTTGGAGATTTTGAAATTTACGAAGGCTGGGGCTCTACGGAGTCCAACACCAACACCATCAATGTGGACAACCGCTTAGGCTCCTGTGGTCGCGTTCCCTTCTGGGAAAAGACAAACCTCCGACTGGTTCGCTACGATTTCGAAACAGACACACATGTGCGCGATGAAAATGGATTCCTGCAACTTTGCGGTCCAAATGAAGTGGGAGAAGGCATTGGCATGATCATTAACATGCCAGATGTGGTTGGTGGGCGTTTTGAAGGCTACACCTCAGCAGAAGCCACCGAAAATAAAATCTTGCGCAATGTATTTCGTGAAGGCGATGCTTGGTGGTCCTCTGGCGATCTGCTTCGTTGCGATGAAGATGGCTACTGCTGGTTCGTAGACCGCGTTGGCGATACGTTCAGATGGAACTCAGAGAATGTGTCAACGCTCGAAGTGGCCGATGTTTTGGGCGATTTCCCAGGCTTGGAATCGATCACGGTGTACGGCGTTAAAGTGCTTGGCGCAGAGGGCCGGGCTGGCATGGCAGCCTTGGTCTTGCAGCGAGGTACTGTCTTTGATCCAGCCAAATTTTGGGCCTTGGCCACCAGCCGATTGCCAAGCTATGCCGCCCCCCTGTATTTGCGTCTTGCAACGACCGCAGACATGACTGGCAATTACAAACTGCGAAAAGTTGATTTACAGCGCGAAGGCTATGACGCCCATTTGGTGACGGATCCCTTGTTCGCCAGGGATGACAAATGCCAAACTTACCGGCCCTTGAAAGTTGGCGAATTAAGCGCTGTTGGATAAAGCATGTTTCAAAGCAAGCCCCTGCTCAGGTCATACAGCGTCTGAATTGATGTCAATCCAAAAATGAATATGCAAGACCTTGAAAAATTTCGCCTTGCCACGCGTGAGTGGCTAGAAGCAAACTGTCCTGCCAGCATGCAATTGCCTATCACTCAAGAAGAAATTGTATGGGCTGGCTCGCAAGTTCACTTCAAAACTGAAGACCAGCGTATCTGGTTTGAAAAAATGCGAGACAAAGGCTGGTTTGCACCTGGGTGGCCCAAAGAATATGGCGGCGGCGGCCTTTCGGCCAAGCAAGCGCGAGTTGTTGAAGAGGAAATGATGAAACTGGGATGTCGGCAGCCCCAGTTCAATTTGGGCGTGTGGATGTTAGGTCCAGTGTTGCTAGAAATTGGCACAGAGGCCCAAAAACAAGAACACTTGACTCCCATGATGCTTGGAGCAATAAGATGGTGTCAGGGCTTTAGCGAACCCAATGCCGGGTCTGACTTAGCCAGCCTCAAAACCAGCGCACGTGTCGAGGTCAATGGCGACTTTGTGGTCAACGGCTCCAAAATTTGGACATCCTATGGCGATGCCGCAGATTGGATGTATGCACTTGTACGCACTGAGAACACGGTGCGTAAACAAGAAGGTATTAGCTTTTTACTCATCGATATGAAAAGCCCTGGGGTGACCGTCAAACCGATTGAATTGATCAGTGGCAAATCGAGTTTCTGCGAAGTCTTTTTTGACGATGTCCGCGTCCCCTCACACCAATTGGTAGGGCCTCTGAATGGCGGCTGGACGGTGGCTAAAAAGCTTTTGCAACATGAACGCGCGGCGATGTCCAAGTTCAGCGAAGGTGCGGCCCCTTCTCACGATGCACTGCTGGTCGCAAAGCCCTATTTGTATGACACAGAAGGCGGATTGATCGAACCCGCATGGCGCGACAAATTGGCATCACTGCTGATGGACTCGCATGCATTCTCACTGACCCATCAACGCGTCAAAGAAGAGGCACTGGCCCACTTGGATGTCAGCGGCCCCGCTTCCATCATGAAATTGGTTCAAACCGAACAGGAAGTGGCTAAATACGAATTGCTGATGCAACTCATGGGACATCGGGGATTGAGTTGGGAGGGAGATGAATTTACCAAAGACGAACACGATATTTGCAGGCTATGGCTCTTGTCCAAAACCTATGTCATCTCGGGTGGCAGCAGCGAAATTCAACTGAACATCATTGCCAAGCGTGTGCTTGGTTTACCGGGTTAAACAATGGACTGTTTCAATTCATCGGAGAGACTGGCATGAGTTTCTTACTCAATGAAGAACAACGTCAATTCAGTGACAGTGCCCAAGAATTCTTAAAGGCTAAATCACCATTGAGCTTGCAGCGCCAATTGCGAGACACTCAATCTGCAATTGGGTTTGAACCCAGCATGTGGCAAGAGGTGATCGATTTGGGCTGGACGGCTGCCGTGTTTCCTGAATCAGAAGGCGGTTTGGCGGTGGGCTACAAAGGCATGGGCGCCGTCTTTGAGGCCATCGGTCGAAATGTCGCTGCATTGCCCTTAGTCTCCTCGATTGTTTTAAGTGGTGAAATCATCTTGCACGCAGGGAATTCATCGCAAAAAAAAATCTGGTTACCAAGCCTGATTTCTGGCCAGCAACGTTTGGCCCTTGCCATCGACGAACAAGGCCGCCACGACCCAAGCAAAATCCAAACAACTGCAATCAAAACTGCAGAGGGCTGGGTGTTGAATGGTGAAAAATGGTTTGTCATTGATGGCTTAGGTGCATCATGTTTTGTAGTGGTTGCCAAAGTTGTGGCAGCTGACCACGCCACTTCATTGGGTTTATTTTTGGTTGGCAAGGCTTTGACGGGTGTGGAAATTAGGCCTACCCGATTGGCCGATAGCCGAAATTACGCCCAACTGAATCTTTCCAATGTACTCGTCACAGAAGACATGTGCTTAGGCGTCGGTTCTATGGCCGAAACGGCTTTAAGCCAAGCCTTAGACATAGCGCGTACCTGTTTGGCCGCCGAAGGCTTAGGCCTCCTCAAAGAAGCTTTCGATCGAACCAACGCTTATTTAAAAGAGCGAGTCCAGTTTGATGTACCCATTGGTTCATTCCAGGCTTTGCAACACAGAATGGCGCGCCTCTACACAGATTTGCAAATGTTAGAAAGTTGCGTTCGTTCGGCACTGAGCGCGATTGATTCTGGGCATGAAGATCTGCCCTTGTTGGCAAGTTTGGCCAAAGCACGCACTTCTGACTTGTGTGAAAAATTAATGAACGAAGCCATCCAACTTCATGGCGGCATTGGTGTTACTGACGAATTTGATTTGGGACTGATTGTGAAACGCGCAAGGGTTTTGCAACAAAGTTTAGGGGATGGTCTTTTCCATCGCAATCGCTATGCCTGCCTCAAAGGTTTTTAAGCACCATGACCTCTTCACAAGCCCCCTCTGCTGTTGACTTGCTTTTTCAAGTGGATAAATGCCGCACTCAGCTAACAGCGAATGGTGCTCCGTTTGAGCGAGTCACTGTCAGTGTCAATGGCCAAAACTACTTGGCCTACCGCAACGCCTTTGCCAACTTGCCCAGTCTTATCAATGCTGGCAGGGTTCATGGCCCCCGCGAATTCATGGTCTATGGAAATGATCGATGGACATTTGATCGTTTCTTTCTTGCGGTCGATGCACTGGCTGCCAATTTGCAGCGCAAACTAGGCTTGCAATCTGGCGACCGGGTGGCAATTGCCATGCGCAATCGTCCTGAATGGGTTATTGCCTTTGCAGCCATCTCTTTGGTGGGCGCCATTCCTGCGCCCCTTAACAGCCATGGCTTGAATGACGAATTGATGGCCAATTTGGTTGACCTCAAGCCCAAGCTGATTGTTTGCGATCCCAAGAGATTTGCTCGCGTGCAAGACAATTTGACTTCGCTGGCTTGCAAAGTCGTTGTGGTCGATGACTTTGCGCAACAAGGCGATATTTCATGGCAAGCGATGACCGAGGCCAGTACATCAGTGCATCGCACACCAGAACTTCAATCAACAGACCCGGCATTGGTCTTGTTCACATCGGGCGCCAGCAGCCAAGCCAAGGCTGTACTATCGAACCACATGGCCGTGTGCCAAGCCTTGTTCAACATTGACTTTATTGGCGCTATCTCTGCCATGACATCGCCCAAGGCCATCGAGTTGATGATGGCCAAAGCTTTGCAACCTACCACGCTCACAGCTGTACCCTTGTTTCATGTAAGCGGCTTGCATGCCCAAATGCTCACCGCCCTCAGGCATGGAAGGCGCCTTGTTTTCATGCAACGCTGGGATCCTCAGCAAGCCATTCAGCTGATTCAAAAAGAAAAAATTACCCAATTTAATGGCGCACCTTCGATGGTCATGCAATTATTGGCAGAGCCCAACTTCAACGATTCCGAAGTGACGGGAAGCTTAGGAGGTGTGGGCTTTGGCGGTGCAGGACTGCCGCAGCGCATCATTGATGAAATGTTGGCCAAACGAGCCAATTCCATGTCTGGCATAGGCTATGGCCTGACCGAAACCAATGGCGTCTGTTCAGCAGCTTCTGGGCAACTGTTTCAATTCGCACCGCAGTCAGCCGGCGCAACATCTCCAATCATTCAAGTCAAAGTCATGGACCTCGATGGCACCGAATTGCCTTTTGGCGCGGAAGGTGAAATTTGGCTAAGAGGTGTGAGCCTCATGGAAGGCTACCTGAACAAAGAAGGCAAGAAAGGCTTGGGGCTGACCGACGGTTGGCTTAAAACTGGCGACATCGGTCGCCTCGAAGAAGGCGACTTGTTACGCATCGTTGATCGGATCAAAGATGTGATCAATCGCGCAGGCGAAAAAATAGCTGCTGCTGAAATTGAATCCTGTCTGCTTCAACACCCCTTCTTGCTTGAAGCGGCTGTGTTCAGTCAGCCTGATGAGCAAACAGGTGAATCTGTGGTCGCTGTGGTTGTGCTTGCACCGCATGCCACGATCAGCCCCGATGAAGTGAAGCAACATGTGGCCAGTCGCTTAGCGGCTTACAAAGTGCCACAACAGGTGTACGTTAGAACCGAAGGTTTGCCCAAAAATCCAGCTGGAAAATTGTTAAAAAATTCTCTCAAGCAGGAATACGTCACACCCTGATTTTCGATTTTTTTCGTCTCGCAAAAATTCGCCTGCCATTGCAAAAGACAACACCCTAGTCTGAGTTAACGATCATCTTGGGACTGCAATTCAGAACAATGTTGTTTGATAACTGCAGACATGCGGTTTTTGATACCCGTTTTATTTAAAAGTGGCAGAAGCAAAAGAGAGTGTTGCCGATTCCTTAAAACTAGGGAAAACGCTAACTGCTGTTTTGGCAAACATAACCTCTTTGGACGATGTCTCATATTTTCGAAAAATTAGACTTGCATTTGTCAGAGACAGATAACTATTAATTAACCAGGAGACATCCATGAAGTCCAAGCATTTAGGGAATTTTGCAGTTCGCACACTTCCACTCTTAATTTCTGCCTTCTGCGCTACCAATGCGTACGCGCAAAGCACTGGTGTCGACGAGGTGCTGGTATCGGCACAAAAACGTACTGAGCGAATTCAAGACGTACCCATGGCAATTTCAGCTATTTCTGGTCAAGCCCTTGAAAATCGCAAAATTGAAGGCGCTGCAGATTTGCAAGGCATCATTCCCAATTTGAACGTTGTCGCAGCACCTGTATCTGGATTGATCGCGGCCACATCTATTCGCGGCTTAGGCACTGGACAGCCTTCTATCTGGATGGACCCTGCCATCGGAATGTATGTCGACGGCATTTTTGTGGGTAAGAATCAAGGTGCATTGTTTGACTTGGTTGATTTGGAGCGCATTGAAGTACTGCGTGGACCGCAAGGGACATTGTTTGGTCGCAACACTTTGGGCGGCGCCATCAACTTTGTGACGCGGCAACCTAGTGGACAGCTCTCTGGACAAGTGGGCATTGAAGCTGGTAACTACGGTCGATTGGTTACCAAGGTTTCAATTGACACACCTAAAATCAATGAAACTTTAAGCCTTACCATCGCAGGCCGAAAAGAGAAGCAAGACGGTTGGTTGGCCAACCCAAATTTTACCGAAAAATGGGGCAATCGGAATCGTGAATCTTACAAATTGAACGCAAAGTTTGATGTTTCAAAAGATACCAAGTTTTTCTACTCCATGGACCAGAGCAACATCAATGAGACCACCTCGCCAATGTCCTTGATCAAGAAAACAGGCTACTGCACTGATTTCGGAGCAGCTGTTTCGGCTGGGCTTGGATGCTTCCCTTCCTATTTCAATCCTGGCTTGGGTGCTGCCATAACGCCCTATCTCCAGGCTGGCGTTCCAACTTCAACCAGCTCTACATTTGAACCCATACAGGCAATGAAGGTCACTGGACACAACTGGATTGCTGAAACAGCCATTGATAAAAACAATCAATTGAAATACATCGGTAGCTACCGCACCATGCGTTACAACGATCAGGGAGATTTAGACGGCACGCCAGTCAATGTATTTTCAGGAACAAAGTTAACCAACTACTCAACACATTCACATGAATTACAGTTGGTTGGATCGTACGAAAAGATCAACTACGTAACCGGACTTTACTTGTTCAAAGATGAAGGCTCCACTGTTCAGAATCAAATCGGCGGATTTTTCAGCTTCAGTCCATTGGCAATTCGTCATCGCCAAACAAATTTTGGACTGGGAACCGATGCTAAAGCAGTTTATGGTCAACTTGACTATCCTGTCACCCCAACTACAACGCTTACAGCTGGCCTTCGTCACACCAGTGAGGAAAAAACAGGTTCCGTATGGCGAAGCACAACCGTTGCATACCCCATGGTCACACCTGTATGGCAAGCTGGCATGGCACCAGGTGATGTCAACGCAAAAGCGAAATTCTCTTCAACGACACCAACAATTGCTTTGAATCAAAAGTTAGACAGCAATACAATGGTTTTTGGGCGGATTGCAAAAGGCTTTAAAAGCGGCGGCTTTCCTTTAGAAGCACCAACCCTTGCACAAGCGACTACAGCCTTTAAGCCAGAAGAATCAACCAGTCATGAATTGGGCATGAAAGGCAAGATGGGTGATAGTTCCTATGCAGCTACCGTGTTCAGCACCAATCTCAAAAATCAGCAAGTTTCATATTTACCCGTTGGCAGCACTTCTCCAACCACCACCAATGCGGGCGCCTCTTCTTACCAGGGTTTAGAACTTGAAGGTTCTACCAAGTTGAGCAAAGATACGAAAGTTCAATTCGGCTATGGCTATTTGGATGCAAAATTTGATGAATACATGAGCACAGGTATCAAGGGTGCAGTTGTGAATGCTGCCAATAACTTGGTTGTAAGTTACGCTCCCAAACACACCTTCAATTTAAACATTGAAAGTAATTTGGCTAACACCGAAATGGGCAAGCTAAGGGGTTTACTGGAGTATCGATACACAGCGGCTTACTCCAACTACCCTGCGAACATTTCAATGACTGATCCAAATGCTATCGCTGGCAATAATGCAGCTGATTCCAAAATGCCTGCAGTTGGCGTTGTGAACGCAAGATTGATCTTAGATCGCATCCCCATGGGTGGTCCCGGTCAAGCTGATGCTTCATTGTGGGTGAAAAACTTGGGTAACAAACAATACATGCAAAACATGATTGACGTATCAGGTTACTACCAAGTGGGTTACTGGTCAGTTCCTCGCACAGTAGGTGTGTCTCTGAACTACAAGTGGTAATTTACTGAATGGCAAGCCTCTTGCCTGATTAAAAAACGCCACATATGTGGCGTTTTTTTTGGTTCAGTTTTGCTTATCCAAACAACTCAGGATGCTTTAAAGGGCTTGTTTATTTCAACAATAACTTGAACTCATCTGCCAGGGCCTGCGCAAATGCCGCAATTTCAACGCAACGGGAATTCAGTTCCAGGCCATCGATTTACGTGCCAATCAACTACTTCAAGCATTCGAACGCACGCAGACAAACAGACACGCCTTTGTGAAGGCCGCGCATTAAACTTTGGCTGTTTTAACTCAATGGGGCAACGCTGTTAAGAATTAGTCGAACCAAGGTTGATTGCCGCGTGACGTAGGTTTTCGAAAAGATAGCGCGTAAGTGGGCTCGTGCTGTATTGCGACGGATGTTGAGCTTCACTGCCGCCTCGTCCAACGTCATGCCATTGGCCATGTGCAAAGACAGCATGGCCTCCGCATGCGTCAGGTCGAACAATTGTTGTATGACTTCGATCGAACTTTTTGCTTTTTGCTCTGGGTCTCGCAAAAAGATAGCAATTTTTGGAGGACTCCAAGCGTCTGACCACTCACCAGCAGGAATGACATGAACCAAAATGGTGAGCTTGCTTTTACCGGAAGGCCTAGAGATAGCGACTGCTTCGATGAGCCCTGGCGGATCTGATGGTTTGCTAGCCAGTGCCTGAGTAATGAGTTTTTGGAGTTGCACATTTTCTTCGTAAAAGTCAGCCTTGATGAAGTTGTCTTGCAATCTGACACCATCCTTCTCATCCAACAGCGCTTGAGCCAGATTGTTAATTGACAAGATCAGACCATTCTTGTCGATCATGACTGAGCCAACTTGTAGGCGATCGATTGTGTTTGCAAAAAGTTTTTTCTGTATTTCGATCTGATCTAAATATGCAAAGAGTTTGACAGACTGTTTCAGGTGCGGAAGGACAAGGGCAAACAACCCCTTATCGCGATCATCAAATGGGGCTTGTGTATGGGAACGGTTGAATCTAATTTGACAATTCTCCCCTTTCTCAGATGGCTGAAGATCGGCCCCCATCATGTGCAAGATGTCGATTGGTTTTAAATATTCGCGGTACAAGACGCTTTCTAACCACGCGCTTTCACCTAACAACTCACTGGCCACTTGAACATGATCATGCGGTAAATTGACGAATGGATTAAAGGCAAAATATTTAGAATCGTACTGAGCCTGAATCTCGACTGTTGTTGGACCCGCAACCACCATGATGCTACTCAGCTCAGCCGAAGGTGGCCGAAGTATCAATGTTACGAAAGAAGCATTGAGAGCATCCTTGATTTGCTCCAAAAATGTCTTCCAAGGGGGCATCTCTAGTGGGCCCACGTAAATGCTAGCGACCAACTGGCTGAACTTTTCCAATGACATTAATTCGTTGTCTTCGAAGAAGCTAGAGTTGATCGAATTTTCCATGCTCTTAAAATTGTTGACTAGGATTTACGATCAATTGGCATATAAGTTATTGCATTATCAACAAAATTTCAACTTTCGACTTGCCTATTTTTTTGTCTCCCAAATTTGCAATTGCAAGGGTTAACAAGTAGTTGGATGCATTAGCCTGGCGGCTAAAGCCATCTGAAAATGCCAGAGGGTGTGCACAGCATCACGATGCAAGACTTTGAGCTCATAGCATGAGCGCTTTGCTTTACATCTTCAATCAGGCGCTGGGCCGTGCATGCCGGCAGGTGTGCCAGGCAAGCCCCAGTAATAGTGGCCAGCGGTCAGGCCTCCGTCCACTGTGATTTCAGCGCCCATGCAGTAACTGCTTTCGTCGCTGGCCAAGAACAAGAAACAGTTCGCCACTTCGAGCGACTGGCCAACTCGACCGGCTGGGAACTGCCGAAATCCTTGGTTCAGTTGCTCGGTTGTCAAATTTTGCGGGTTGACCATAGGGGTGTTGATGCCCCCCGGGTGAACTGAATTGACACGCACGCCAAGCGGGCCCAACTCAAGTGCGCCAACCTTGCTCATGCCGCGCACTGCAAACTTGCTACCAACGTAAGCGCAAAGCGCATTAGCGCCTTGAAGTCCATCGCAGGAAGAGTTGTTGATGATGGAGCCGCTTTTTTGCAACACCATTTGCTCACCAACAATTCGCATGCCCAAAAAAGTGCCAATCACATTGACGTCAAAGACTCTGCGCACATCCTTTTCAGTGGTCGACAACAAATCTTTGAACAAGAGCACGCCGGCGTTATTGGCCAGCACGTCAATATGCCCGTGGCGCGCCACAAGATCCTGTGTGATTTCTAACCAGCGCTTCTCACTTGCCACATCGTGCATGTAGCCAAGGGCTTGCGGTCCAAGGGCCGCGGCAGTGTCCATTACTTCGGGGAGCACATCGGTTAGCGCGACGAAGGCTCCCTCCTCTACAAATCGCCGGGCGATGACGGCGCCCATGCCCCGTGCTGCGCCGGTGACTATGGCAACCTTGCCAGCAAGGCGGCCAGCGTGCATGAGTTCTGCGGAAGGTTCTATGGATGTTTTCATATTGTTCACTCTTTAAAAAAATTACCTCAATTGCAAATGTTCACTTCATGCTAATCGAGATTCTGCGTAACTCGCTAGTCCTCCTAGACGATGAACTCGCTGCATTGTTTATGGCAGCATCACTGTGCGGGACAAATGCTGCGTTGCACACAGTCCTGCCCCACTGAAAGACTTTCACCATGATTGATTCTCGCGAAATCGCCTTGAAATCTGAAACGCAATTTGATGTGGTTGTGGTCGGCTCTGGCGCTGGTGCGCTCATGACGGCCATCCGCGCAGTTGATGAGGGCTTGACGGTTTTGGTTGTTGAAAAAACGGCGTTGGTAGGCGGCACCTCCGCCGTCTCTGGCGGCGCCATCTGGATTCCAGACAATCACGATATGGCAAGCCATGGACTGAGCGACAGCGTGGAGGCAGCATTTAACTACGTTAAAGCTTGCGCACAAGGCTTGTCCACTAACGAGCGTGTCTTAGCTTATGTCGAGACGGCACGCCATATGGCGCGATACCTTGAAAAAATCGGTGTTCCTTATCGCGCTATGCCCCGCTACGCAGACTACTACCCTTTTATGGCAAACGCCATGCAGGGTGGGCGCACAATGGACCCCGCCGACTTTGATGCCGCCAAACTAGGCTTGTCTGCGCTGGCACAACTGCGTCAGACCAATCCTGGCCAAAAAATCTTAGGGCGAGTGCTAATCAACGCCTTTGAAGCCCGTAAATTGATTGCACGCGAGCCCGGTGCCAAGGGTTTGGCCATTCGCATTTTGTTGGGCTACTGGCTTGATTTGCTTTGGCGTTTTAAAACGCCACGTGACCGCCGACTGACAGGCGGGCAGGCACTGATGGCCGGTTTGTTCACCGCTCTGCGACAACGCAAAATACCCCTTTGGCTTGATTCGCCCATGCAGTCTTTGCAACAGGTAGATGGCAAGGTAAAGGGCATCATCGTGTTGCGCGATGGCAAGCCACTTGCCGTTCACGCTCGCAAAGGTGTGATGCTGGCCGCTGGCGGATTTGAACGCAGCCAGGCAATGCGCCAGAAACATCTGCCTCAGCCTTCCAATCAAGCTTGGACCGCCACCCCTGTTGAATGCAACACTGGGGACGCCATCAATGCAGGCGCACAAGTTGGAGGGGCGCTTCATTTGATGTCTCACACTTGGGGAGTGCCAACCCTCCAAGTTCAAAATGAGGAAAAATTTCGCGGCGTCTTTGTTGAACGCTCAATGCCGGGCTGTCTGGTGGTCAACATCCATGGTGTCCGTTTTGTCAACGAGTCTTGCCCCTACCCAGAGTTTCAGCAAGCGATGTTTGCTGACCATGCAAAAAACCAAGGCGCGATTCCCGCCTGGGTCATTTTTGATGCTCAATTTCGTGAAAAATACCCAATGGGCCCCCTATTGCCAGGCGAAGCCTATCCAGACAAGAAACTACCCCCGTCGTGGCTGGGGACGCAATTTTGGCGCGACGAAACGCTGGAGGGACTGGCGCGCCAGATTGGCGTGAACGCGCAAGGGTTGATCACCAGTGTGCAACGAATGAATGAATTTGCCCGCACAGGCAATGACCTTGATTTTGGCCGCGGCAGCAATGCTTACGACCGCTACTACAGTGACGACAGCGTTCAACCTAACCCCAACCTAGCCGCTTTGTCCAAAGGACCTTACTACGCCATGCAACTTTTCCCTGGCGACATTGGCACCAAGGGCGGGTTGCTGACCAACTTGGATGCGCAGGTGTTAGACGCCCTGGGGCAAGTGATACCCGGGCTGTTTTGTGTCGGCAACAACTCAGCCAGCGTGATGGGGCCATCCTATCCGGGAGCAGGCGCAACGCTGGGCGCTTCAATGAGCTTTGCTTACCGCGCCGTTGCCAGCATGGCTGGACAGCCAATGCCCTTGGAGCGTGTCGACCTTCTGTCTTAGTAACATTTTGGCTAGCTAGTCTCTTTAGACGATGTTCGGATACTTTGTCATGACCCATGCTTAGGGCTGGGGCTCAGACTCACAAGTTAGTTTTTGGAAATTTAAAAAAATTTCTTTGATTGGCATCAACAAAAGGCAGACAACACATGAAAAATTCTATTCGCCAAACATCAAATCTGCGCCTCAAGCACCTGAGCATCGCAATGGCTGCGGGCATTGGCTGCGTGGCATTTGCACAAGAGGCCAAGCAAGCCCCAAGCAACCCAGACGGCCTTGACACTGTTGTCGTGACAGTTCAAAAGCGAAAAGAAGTACTGCAAGAAGTGCCTGTGGCGGCCACCGCAATCAGCTCACGCGAAATCGAATCTAGGGGCATCAGCAATTTATACGATTTATCCTCACTTGCGCCCAACCTGCAAATTCATCTTGCTCCGGGAAACTCCTCCTCGGCCCAAGTCGGCATCCGCGGGTCAGTCACAACCAACCCCGCGCTGTTTTGGGAATCCACAGTGGGCATGTATGTTGACGGCGTTTTCATGGGCAAGAGCCAAGGCGCCGTTTTAGACATGATTGACATGGAGCGCATCGAAGTGCTACGAGGACCCCAAGGCACTTTGTATGGCCGCAATACGCTGGCAGGCGCTATCAACATGGTCTCGCGCAAGCCCTCTGGTGAATTGGGCGGCTCTGCAACTTTCGATATTGGTAACTACAACGCCCGAGTTACAAAACTTAACTTGGACTTGCCGCAAGTGGGCCTCTTGAGGGCCTCCATTGGCCTGCGAAGCGAAACGCGTGATGGCTTGATCAAAACTACTGCTGGCAGCTCGGTCTCTCAACTTAACAATCGCGACAACCAAGCTGCTCGATTGGCGCTTTCTATGCAAGCCAGTCCAGATTTGCAATTTGATTACAAATACGACAAGAGCAAGGCCAATCAGGCTTCGCAATTCTCGCAAGTTGTTAACTCCGATATTCTGAAGAATTTCTACATTCCTGGCGTACAAGTCAACAAGACTCGCCAGACAACGGCCAGTGTCGACGGTCCTTCATTTGAGCGTTATGACATTGACGGTCAAGCCATGACTGCCGAATGGAAAGTCGGTACCAACGACACGCTCAAGTACACCTGGTCTCGCCGCACCATGACCTGGGCCGATTCCTTGGATCTTGACGGCTCACCCATCCCATTGGCCATGACTCAGCGCTTCTCCGACTACAGCCAAGACTCTAACGAACTGCAGTGGATCGGTAACAAAGGCGCACTGTCTTACGTCGGCGGCATTTACTCATTCAAAGATGATGGCTTCACCAGTAACCCACAATCATTTTTCTTTGGTGCTCAAAATTTTGACTCGCGTTATGGTTTCACGACCAATGCTGTTGCAGCTTTTGGGCAGGCAGACTACAAGCTAAGCGAAGCAACCACTCTGACTGGCGGTCTGCGCCGCACCACCGAAGACAAGACAGTCCGTCGCCAACTCTCGCAAAGTGGCGTTGCGACAACTTACTCTGCGAATGGCACGCCGACTTACACCCCGTATGGTTTTGTCTTGATTCCAACAGGCACCACTGGCGCCACCTCTTTCAGCGCCACCACCCCCATGCTCAGTCTCGGCCACAAGCTCAACAAAGACCTGAATGTCTACGCCCGGTATGCTGAAGGATTCAAGAGCGGCGGCTTCAATGGCGAGGCCCAGTCTGTGGCTGAGGTCAAAACACCTTACCTGCCCGAGAAAATCAAGTCGGTGGAACTGGGTATGAAAGCCCTTTTCGATGAGAATCGTGTGCAATTGAATGTAGCCGTCTTCAACAACAAAACGACCGACCTTCAGCAACCCATCTTCACCGCCAAGGGCTCGGTCGCCACCGACATTCGCAACGTGGGCAAATCCACTGCGCAAGGCTTGGAAGTCGAAGGTCAATGGCGTCCTACGCGCGATTTGCGACTACAACTGGGTTATGGCTATCTTGACCTCAAGTACAACGAGTTCATGGAACAAGGTATCAATTTGGCCAACAACCGAGCTGTCGTTCAAGCGCCTAAACATTCGCTCAACTTGTTGGCAGATACCGTCATAGCCCGTTATGGTTTTGGCAATTTGCGCGGATTGGTGGACTACACCTTCACTTCATCCCAGTACTTGTATGCCTACCAACTGACGCAAACAGACCCAACTCAAGCCACGGCCGCCAATACCCTTGTCAAGTCTTCAGGCTTGCTGAACTTGCGACTGTCCATGGATAACATCAAGCTTGGTGGTGGTCAAATTGCCAGTACCTCACTTTGGGTTCGGAATGCAACCAACAGCCAACATTTGGCCAACATGATCGACTTTGGACCTGGTTTTGCCAATCTGAAGACAGGCTATTTTGTGGATCCCAGAACTGTGGGCGTGAGCTTGAACGTCAAGTTTTAAGCCCCCTTTTGGGCGCATCAATACATGGATGCTGACCCCTGATTTTTAACCAACCCAAATCGACAGCTCAGATTTGGGTTGTTTTCATTAAAAGGAGTCCATATGCGATTGGCCAACAAAGTGGTTTTAATCACAGGCGCAGGCTCTGGTCTTGGCCAAGCGACAGCTCAGCGCCTGGCCAGTGAAGGCGCGCATGTGGTGGCAACAGACATCAACACCCCTGGCGAAAAGATTAGTCCTGCAGACCGATTGATCAAACGCATTGAGATGACCAAGGATCTTTCTGATCTGATTGTGTTTATGGTCAATAGCTATATCCGTCCAACTGACATTAGAAATATGCAGCACAAGCACGTAGAAGTCATAAAACGTGAGTGGACATATTTAAGACTTAGCCTGCCACCCAGCAAGGGCCACAGCTTTCCCATCACCACGATGCCATGGGCCGTTAAAGTTTACGAACGTATCCGCCGTCGTCAGGTGCTGGAATTTGGCAGAGACATTCATCCAGAGGACTATGTGTTCATGCCTCACGCTGCTTCGCGTGATAACGCTATGAAACTGCTGGCACGTCAATTTGAAATTGTCTTGGAAGTAACTGGCTTGAAACTCAGTACCGCTGGCGAAACAAGAACCTTGTACAGCTTGCGGCACAGCAGCATCATGTTCCGATTGATGTTCGGCCGAGGCGTAGATACTTTAACGCTGGCAAGAAATGCCAGAACTAGTCCTGAGATGATTGACCGCTTCTATGCTGCCCCACTACAGGGCGAGATGAATGTGGGTGAACTTCAGAGCAAGCGCAGGCCACGGCCTTGGGAATACTAGTAGCAGTGGTGGGTACCGAGTAAAAATCACCAC
>Ga0214919_10000469_pt1 | contig 68967 bp, 56 predicted proteins | sample LL1503_MetaG_FD_177994 | JGI IMG/M metagenome (GOLD analysis project Ga0214919, IMG submission 177994) | Freshwater microbial communities from Lake Lanier, Atlanta, Georgia, United States - LL-1503 | ecosystem: Environmental > Aquatic > Freshwater > Lake | place: USA: Georgia | collected... | reverse complement strand
CATGAATCTTAGCTTGTTTTGCGGCCTCTACCATCTCTGCTTTTGTTGCATCCATGCGTCCATAAAGAATGTTATAGCCAATTGTATCATTAAACAAGACAGTGTCTTGAGGGACAATGCCAATCGAACGACGAAGGCTTTGTTGGGTGACGATCTTTATATCTTGACCGTCAATTAAGATTTTACCTTTTATAACGTCATAAAATCTAAATAAAATACGTGATATGGTTGATTTTCCAGCGCCACTAGATCCTACAACCGCAAGAGTCTTTCCAGCTGGAATCGTAAAGGAAATATCCTTTAAAATAGAGCGATTTTCCTGATAGGAAAAAGACACATTTTCAAAGCAAATTTCTCCCCCGCTAACATTAATAGGTTTTGCATCTGGCACATCTTTAATTTCTTCAGGTTCTTCCATAACAGAGAACATCGATTCTAAATTAACCAGAGCCAGTTTAATTTCCCGGTAAGCAAAACCTAGGTTGAAAAGGGGAATATATAGCTGAATTAAAAAAGTATTTACAGCCACCAGGTCACCAACTGTCATTGTTTTTTGGATAACTTGCTGCGAAGCTAAGATCATGACGGCAATGAGTCCAACTGAAATGATAAAAACTTGACCTATGTTTAAATAGGAAAGACTAATTTTGCTTTGAACAGCGGCTTTTTCATAAAGCCTCAAAGATTGATCAAAGCGCTCTTTTTCATGATATTCGTTATTAAAATATTTAACGGTTTCATAATTTAAAAGGCTATCAATGGCCTTGGTTTGTGACTGGGAATCATTTTCGTTCATTTTTCGAACATAGCTTATGCGCCATTCAGAAAGTTTGAGTGTGAAAATAATGTAAATAGCCATTGTCAAAAGGGTGATAATTGCAAAATAAAAATCGTACATAATCCACAAAAATGTGCTGACCAATAGGATTTCAGCAATAATGGGCAGAATGCTGAATGATAAAAACGTCAATAATGTTTCAATGGATTTGGTGCCGCGTTCAATAGCACGCGTTAGTCCGCCTGTTTGACGTTCAAGATGAAAACGCAAGCTTAAATGATGAAGATGGTCAAAAATTTTTAAACCAACTTGCCTTAAGGAACGCTGAGCTACCTTTGCAAAAGTAGCATCTCTAATTTCGGAAAATGTTGAGGAAATAAGACGCATAAATCCATATAAAACCATCAACCCAACAGGGACAGCTGCATTTGTTGGGTTGTTTAAGAAATCAATTGCATATTTGAAAATAATGGGCACATACAAAACAGCAACTTTGGAAAGGACAAGAGCGCTTAAAGCCAGAACCAGACGAAGTTTAGCATCGGGCATATTTTCTGGCCAAAGATAGGGCCAAAGCTTTTTAAAAGTAGAGAATTTTGGTGAAGATATCATCGTGGTTGCTTTTGTTTCTGCTATAGAAAAGAATGGAATATAATCCCAGAATTTGGTATAGACATCTTAACACTCAGAAAAGGTTTTATCCATGGCAATTGGGTTTAGACCCCGAATTTTAAGTGAGAAAGCATCTCCTAGGCGCCGTCATATTTATGAGGGCAGCTCAAAGGTTCTATTTGAAGGGCCTGAGCCTGGGACTTATGTTCTTTACTTTAAAGATAATCATCATAAAAAGAGCGATCTTGCTGTGACAGGTAAGGGAGTGATCAATAATCGTTTGTCCGAATTATTGATGCTTCGTTTAGGTGAAATTGGAATTGAAACACATTTTATTCGCCGTTTGAATATGCGAGAGCAATTGGTCCGCGCGGCCGAAGTTTTGCCTTTTGATGTGGTTATGCACAATGTTGCAACCGGTGACTTTGCTAAAAGATTGGGCTTAGATGAAGGAATGATGCTGCCAGAGCCCATTCCTGAGCTTCATGTACGAACCAAAGGTCTTCTTGATTCAGTAATCTCAGCACGTCATATTACAGGCCTTGGTTGGGCAGATACGGATGAGGTTGAAACGCTTTTAAACATTACCCAACGAATTAATGATTTTTTGTGTGGGCAGTTTTTAGCTTTAGGCATAAGGCTGATGCGGTATTCATTATCATTTGGTCGTGTTTATCTTTCTGATTTTATGGGCGACACGCAGATTATTTTGATTGATGAGATTACGCCAGATAATTGCCATCTTTTGGATCTTAAAACAGGTGAAAGATTGGATCTTAATAAAGATTTAGCGGAGGACGTTTATGATGAGCAAAAAGCTACGAAAATTTATCAAGAGATTGCTAGACGTTTTGGATTACTTGACGCTGGTGGTCCACCTGATTTATTAACGATTAGCCTTTAACCTAAGAGTAAAAATTATTTATGCCTATGCCAATCCAAGAAATTGAATCCCTTCTGCGCCGGTCCTTTCCAGATGCAAAAATTGATATAAAAGACCTTGCTGGAGATAATGATCATTTCCAGGCTACGATAGTTTCCAAAGAATTTGAGGGAAAGTCGCGCATTCAGCAACATCAAATGGTTTATCAGTCACTGCAAGGTAGAATGGGAGCAGAGCTCCATGCCCTTGCGTTAAAAACAGAAGTTCCCTCAGAAAATTGAAAGGAAAAGAATAATGGAATCAGTTCATGACCTGATCAAAAATGATGTAACAACCAACCAGATTGTTCTTTATATGAAGGGCACAAATCAAATGCCACAATGTGGTTTCTCGGCTGTTGTTGTACAGATTTTAAACACACTTGGGGTTCCTTTTAAAGACGTTAATGTTTTAGAAGATATCGAAGTTCGTCAAGCCATCAAAGACTATAGTAATTGGCCTACAATACCCCAGCTTTATGTTATGGGTGAATTTATTGGTGGGTGCGATATCGTCCGAGAAATGTATCAATCCGGCGAACTACAAGAGTTATTAAAGGAAAAAGGTATCTTTTCTAAGTAGTGCTTATCTCTTATGATTCCTTGCAAAAAATAGTAACTCTTTTTCAAGAGATTGGTATTGAAAATCCATGGAGGGAAATCAGGCTTTTACTAAGCTATGTTACAGGTAAAAGTTATGAACAGATTTTTTTTGAAAAAGAATTTTTATTAAGCTCTGATCAGCATACTAAATTTGAAGAGCTTGTAAAAAGAAGAGCTACCTATGAACCTCTTTCTAAGATTATAGGATGCAGAGAATTTTGGGGTCTTAATTTTAAGGTAACCAAAGATACCCTTGATCCCCGTCCTGATAGTGAAATTTTAATAGATGCAGTTTTAAAAGAGCTTCCGAATAAAGAGTTTCCATTAAGCTGTCTCGATCTTGGTACGGGCACTGGGTGTTTGCTTTTGAGTATTTTATCGGAATACCAAAATGCTTTTGGGATTGGTGTTGATATAAGCGAGGAAGCCCTTAATGTTGCAAAGCAGAATGCAGTCAGTTTAGGACTGATTGATCGTTCGAGTTTTTGTCTTTCAAATTGGACAGAAAATGTTGGGGAGGTATTTGATCTGATAGTTAGTAATCCCCCTTATATTGGTCTCAATGAACTATTACAAGCAAATGTAAAAGATTTTGATCCTCACTTAGCCCTTTATGCAGGCCAAGATGGACTTGAAGCTTACCAAATACTATTTTCTCAAATTGAAAAACTGTGCCACTCCCAAACCAAAATTTTTATGGAAATAGGGAAGGGGCAAAGGGAATCAGTCGCCTTGATTGCCAAGGAAAACGGATTTACCTTACAAAATGTTTATAAAGACCTTGCTCGGATAGAGAGAGTTTTGGGATTTTGTTTAGAGCAAAATTGATATAAAAGAGGCCTCCTACACAACCCCTGTTCGTCATACTCGGACTTGATCCGAGTATCCCTAGGGGGGGCCCTCGTGTCACGTACGAGGATGACGCTGAGTATAAAATTACGTCATCCCCTTAAAACATCACGTCACAGGCGCTGTGCTTGGGCGGTTAGCTGGATGATCTGGAACATCACTCTGCTTATTTCCATCAGGACCCGCTTTGTCTTTACCGCCTTGCACTGATTCGGGTTTGCTAGGAGCAATAGGACTTTGTGTGTTGCCAGCAGAAGCTTCATCAGTTTTTGATTGTTGATCTTCTTTTGGTTTGTTTTGATCCGGTTCATCTTCTAGCTTGATCGTGAAATAATGAGGTTCTTCGTTTCTCATCACAAGCAATAGAATATTCTTACGTTTTGCTTTCTTAGCGGCTTCAACATTATCAATTAAATCTTTTGGCGTTAAGATCTCTTTTTGGTTAATCTCAACTATAATATCACCAGGGCGCATCCGTGCATCAAGGGCTGGACTGGTATTGGAAATGTTCGTTACAAGAACGCCCTTCATATCTTTTTGTTTTGATTTTTCTTTGATGTCGTTTGGTATTGGTGAAATTTTCATGCCCAAAACTTCAACGGTTTGTTCCGGCGAGATAGAAGACTTCTTATCTCCCATCTCTATTTTACCTTTTTGAAGGGCATCTTCGAATTCACCAACTGTAATATCCAAAGTGATTTCTTCACCTTTGCGCCATACTTTGATCTTGCAAGTTTTTCCTATGGTTGTTTCACCAACAAGCCTTGATAGACGATTGTTTTCGCTAATTTGCTTACCATCGAATTCAAGGATCACGTCACCACTTAAGATACCCGCTTTCTGTGCCGGACCGTCTGGCGTTACACTTCCAACAATGGCTCCTTTTACTTTTAAGCCCAAGCTTTCAGCCATATCATCATTCAAGTGTTGAATGCGCACCCCAAGCCAGCCGCGTTTTGTCCGACCAAATTCAATTAATTGGTTGATTGTTTTTTGTGCAATACCGGACGGGATAGCAAAACCAATACCAACATTGCCGCCGCTTAGCGAGAAGATGGCAGTGTTGATACCAATAACTTTACCTTCCATATTCAAGAGGCACCCACCAGAGTTACCCATGTTAATTTGAGCACTGTGTTGGATAAAGTCATCAACGTAGTCACTGACTTGATTTTTGGTTGGAATAGCAAGCTCGCGTCCTTTTGTGGAAATAATGCCGGCTGTGACCGTGCTTCCAAGACCAAATGGATTTCCAATTGCAAGGACCCACTCTCCGACCTTTGAAATGTCAGAATTTCCCCATTCCAATGCGGGTAAAGTTCGTTTATTTTCAGGAAGACTTTCCGTATTGACCTTCAAAACAGCGAGATCTGTTCGGTCATCATAGGCATGAACGGTTGCTTCTAGCTCAGTTTTATCATTTAAGAAAATACTAATTTTCTTAGCATCGGCAATAACATGATAGTTTGTCACAATATATGCTTTTTGAGCATCTGATCTGATGATAAATCCGGAACCTAATGATTGAACCTTTCTAGGGCGTTCCATTTGATCAAAAAAGTCTTTGAAAAATTCTTCAAAGGGAGATCCTGGCGCAAATTGTGGAGAATCCCCACCTTTATTTTTTGGATCCAAAACTTGTGTGGTTGCAACGTTTACAACCGCAGGTAACGTTGCCTCTGCTATTGAAGAAAATCCCTTAGAAATATCAAAAAACGCCCCAGGACCCGGTAGTGTTGGCTGTGGTTGAATTGGCTGACAAAGGATCGGTTTGTTATTGATATCAGTAGTCGGGACTGCTGTAGTTGGTACTGCATTACCAGGAGCTGCTTGAACAACAACGGCTTCTTTTTGTTGTTTTGCTGCGTTTGCATGCACCGCAGATGCTGGGGCTAAGCTCAAGCATAAAAGTGATGTTTTAATAATGCTGCTTAACTTCGTGTTTTTAGACGACATAACTGAAAACTCCATTAATGAGCTAAATGTTTAGGAGGGGTTGAGAAAAAATGAAAAAGAGGACTATCTGCTGAAAGGACTACCGAGGTGTTTTCCTTCATAGATTCTTTATACATTTCCATTGTGCGGTAAAAATTGTAAAATTCTGGAGATTTGCCAAAAGCTTCGGTTGCAATTTTTGTTGCAGCCGCATCTCCTTCACCGCGATTGATTTGTGCTGTTTTTTGAGCTTGTGCAAGTAATATCGTTCTTTCTTTTTCTGCTCGTGATTTAATACCCTGCGCAATTTCAGCACCTTTTGCACGGTTTTCTTTCGCAAAACGATCAAGTTCCGAATTCATACGAGCAAAAACAGCGTTTCTGTTTTCTGTAGGAAGTTCTGTTTTTATGATACGAACATCTATAATTGTAAGTCCCAAAGGTTTTGACATATTGCGAACTTCTTCTTCAATTTGTCTCATGATTGCAGACCTTTCAGCGCTAAGCATAGTTCTAAGGGGTATTTTACCTAGAACGTTACGCACCGAACTGCTGATCAATGTTTCCAGACGCATTTGTGCCCCTACTTCAGAGGAAGGTTTGACGGTTCTAAAGAATAACAGGGGATCTGTGATGCTATATCTTGTGTAGGTATCAACAACAAGACGCTTTTGGTCTTCGGTTGTGATATGAACAGGCGGAAGATCATAATCTAAAACACGCTTTTCATAAAAAATGACTTCTTCAATAAAAGGTAATTTGAATTTTAAGCCGGGTGTTGTGTGAACTTTTTTGGCTTCTCCAAAAAGAAGGACAATCGCTTGGCTTGTTTGATCAACTATGAATACGCTTGATCCAAGAAAACCAATAATCACAAATACAAAGGCTAAGACAAAGAAAGGAAGTTTAGATGTCATGGTTGCGACTCCCCTTTAGCTTGAGGATTGTTTTTATCCTCACGTTGAAGATTAAGATAAGGGACAATGCCATGACCTGTTTTTCCATCCACAATTGTTTTTTGAGCATTTTTTAGAACTTGCTGCATTGTATCTAAATAGAGTCGTTTCTGCGCAACTTCTGGGTGCAGATTATAAGCGGCCAATGCAACGCTAAATCTAGCGGCTTCACCTTCGGCAATAGCAACAACTTGCTGTTGATAAGCTTCTGCGTCTTGCAGAATTTTTTCAGCCTCACCTCGTGCTCTTGGTAGAATATCATTGCGATAGGCTTCAGCTTCGTTTCTTAAACGGTCTGCATCCACCAGAGAAGCCTGCATATCGTTAAAGGCCTGAATAACTTGAACGGGTGGCTCCACGCGTTGAAGTTGTATGCTGACGATTTGCACACCCATCTTGTACATATCTAGAATCTTTTGAAGTAATTCTTGAGCCTGCATCCCAATATTCTCGCGTCCGGCAGTTAATGCTTGACGAGCAGGGGTTTGACCTAAGATTTCTCGAATTGCGCTTTCAGCTGCAACTTTAATCGTTCCTTCTGGATCACGTACAGTAAATATGAAATCTGCAACATCTTTTATTTTCCACAAAACAGTATAGTTTGTGTGAATCATGTTTTCGTCGCCGGTAAGGATTAGAGTTTGCTCTAACGCCTCTTGAGAGGATTTGCTAGCATCTTCTCTCAGTCCTCCGTCAATTTTATTGAGGACTGCCATCTTAACTCTAATTTCGCTCTCAATTGGATTTGGTAAGCGGTAATGGAGACCGGGTTGCGCAATACGCACCATTTCACCAAAACGTAGAATAACAGCGACTTCTCCTCCACCATCTTGAACTTTATAAATGCCTGTGCTTAACCAGAGTAAAACTCCAATTAAAACAAAGCTCATAATGCCAAATTTTGGAGAAAAGGAGGGAAAAGAAGGGCCGGCTTTGTTGCCGCCGCCGCTATTTCCAAATTTTTTACGTTTTAAAGAATCTTGGAATTTTTCAATAAGGTCATCAATCGGATTGCCCCCATTTGAGTGACGATCTTGGTACGTATTTTTTTCTTTTCCAAATGAACTTTTCCCCTTATGAAGTTGAAAAGGTTCCTTGGGACCTGAAGGCTTTGCTGGTTTTGAAGGTGTATTATCTGACCAGGGATCTTCGGGAGTATCATCATTATTCAAAGACATAGAAATTCGAAAACCTTGAGTAATTGTATTTTTAACTGTAATCCTAATAACTATAGCTTATGGCATAGAAGACCTCAATAGCAATGGGGCAAAGGAGCCTTGTTTGAAAGAAGAAAAAATTAAAATTCTCCTAAAAAGCGTATTTTACCCGGGTCAAGAGGGAAATATCGTGGATAAAGGACTGATTTCTGGTTTGGCGATTAAGGATTCAGAGGTTTATATCTCTATTGAGCCTTCTGATTTAAGCGCGGATCAATTGATTGATATTAAGAAAGAAATTGAAAAGACCCTCCTTTTTTCAGAAGAGGTTACATCTGTTCATATTTCTGTAACGCAGCACCTCAAAACGAAAGAAGTTAAAGCTTCTTCTCGTATACCGGGCGTTTCTTATATTGTTGCCATTGCGTCTGGCAAAGGCGGTGTTGGTAAATCAACAACAGCAGTCAATCTTGCAATCGCTTTGAATCAATTGGGATACAAGGTTGGCTTGTTGGATGCTGATGTTTATGGGCCTTCGATACCTAAAATGTTGCATTTAAAGGAAAAACCCGGTGTAACGACAGATAAAAAGCTAATTCCTTTAAGAGCCTATGGGATTAGCTGTATGTCCCTTGGTCTTATGGTTCCGGAAGAATCTCCTTTGATTTGGAGAGGACCAATGGTTCAGGGCGCCTTGCAGCAAATGCTATATGATGTGGCGTGGACCTATCACGAAGGATTATTGGATATTCTTTTAATTGATATGCCGCCTGGAACTGGAGATGCCCATTTAACAATTGCCCAAAGGGCCGAATTAAATGGCACTGTAATTGTCTCAACGCCTCAAGATATTGCATTAATTGATGCCCGAAAAGGCCTTCATATGTTTGAAAAAGTCGCCGTCCCTGTTTTAGGAATCATTGAGAATATGAGCCAGTTTGGCTGCCCAAAATGTGGTGAAATTAGTGAAATTTTTGGTCATGGAGGCGCCCGCCTTGAAGCTGAAAAATTAAACGTTCCCTTTTTAGGTGAAATTCCAATTGAGCTTTTGATAAGGCTCGGAGGAGATGAGGGGGTGCCAATCGCTGCAAGATATGCAGACTCTTCTGCTAGTAAGCAATACAGGCAAATTGCTAAGAGTATCTATGATGGACTAGAAAAATCCATGCGAAAAGCCCCACTTATAAAGTCAGACTGATGATAATTAAAAATATCTTATTCCTTAGGGGATTAAAGTAGTAACCTGACCTGGAAAAAGAAAACTAATACATCCGCCCCAAAGGCAAAAAGTTTTTGCACTGTTGTTTGCAGCCGGCATTCCATCGATGGTAACCGTAGGACACGGTGGCACCCAAGGGGCGAAAGTTAGTGGAATGCAAGGCGCCACCTGTACAGCTCCTAATGTAGCTGCCATGATGGCAAGAACCATAGGGTTCATTTTGCTTTGACACATGATAAAAGGAAGAATGTTCAAAAACGGCATATGATCCATTATGGTTGCTGCAGGCATAATAAAGGTTATATCCCTGTGCATTGGAATTGTGATAAAGGGCATTGGCGCTATACCAAAAGAGCACCTCGTTAAGGCCAACCCAGTTGCTTGCATTCCCATAATTTATCTCCTTAATATACTATTTATAGGTTATAAACAGTTATACAATTTCGCCTGATGGTTTAAAATTCGTTGGATAAACCAATGCCCTTCCTTTGTGATCATAGGTTGTTGTTTGAAGAGGCTTTCCATCAGGATAAAAAAACTGATCTTCTTTGACCAGTTGACCTTTTTCGTAATGGCAAACTCGGCAAACCCCGCCACCTTGGCTTTTTGGGAAAAAAGTGGTTGAAGGGCCGTCTAGATATCCTTTTTTATAATATGATACTTGGCTCTTGTCTCCATATTGATCATAAAATATAAACATCCCCTCAAGTTCATCATCAAGAAGATTAGCATCAAATCTTTTGACATTGTTTTGATAATAACTGGTCATAGGACCTGTTTTTTTATTAGTTTTATAATGAAAAGTGGTTTCTATGTTTCCATCGTAATAGTACTGAGTGGCAAGGCCTTCTAGTTTATCGTCTATGAAATTAACACGCATAACAAGATTACCATTAGCGTCATGAGTTAAAGCTTCTCCGTTTTTTTTGCCATTTTTGTAATGGATAACCATTTTACCGCTTTCATAATGAAACTCATAAAGGCCGTTGTCCGGAATTTCTCTAATTTTTTTGCCATTTTTTGTTATAAAAAATTCTTCTTCGTCTTCTAATCTTTCTCTTTCATCCTCTTCTCTGTCTTTTCTATCTTCTGCGGCATCAGCCAAGCGCTCTCTTTCATCTTCTTCTCTGTCTTTTCTATCTTCTTCCTCGTCATCATCTTCTGTGTGTTGTGATATAGAGTCTTCATGATCTGATACTCGATCATTTGTTAACGTAGAGTCGTTATGTAGCGAATCGTTCATCGGTTTTCTCGTGCTTCTTAGTTAATTTTAGTAAGGACGCCTTTAACCATGCACATCACGCCTGCTTGATATTGGCCCATAACACCCCCTTTTACTTGTGCCATTACGCCCCCTTTAAGTTCAGTTGTTAATCCGCCTTTGGATTGAAGCATCATCCCACCTTCAATTTGCATCATCATGCCGGCTTTGTTTTGCATCATCATGCCGGCTTTGTTTTGCATTTCCATTCCTGCTTCATTTTTCATCATCATGCCAGCCTTGTTTTGGATAATCATGCCGGCTTTACTTTGGATATCGACCCCTGCCTTGTTTTGGATCATTAGTCCGGCTTTGTTTTGAATATCTGCCCCAGCTTTATTTTGAATCATCGCGCCGGCTTTGCTTTGAATATCTGTTCCAGCTTTATTCTGGATCATTAGTCCGGCTTTGTTTTGAATATCTGCCCCAGCTTTGCTTTGGATCATTTTTCCTGCGGTTACTTTTATATTATCACCGGCTTTAAGTTCTATGTTTTTAAGGGCTGAAAAAGTAATGTTTTTGGTACTTTCTACTTTGATATTGCCGTTAATTTTGATTTTCATGTCACCCTTATCCAGGGTAATGGTGTAATTTCCCGAAGTAATTTCTACGGAATAATTTCCTTTTACTATCTTTATTTTTTTATTGCCATTATCGATATGCAAAGAATGGGTTGTACCGCTTCCCGAAAGTGTTACAAACTTACTACCTTTTTTAATAAGCAGCGTGTCATTGGATTTGTTAATTTTCTCATCTCTTGAGTTTTCAATGACGGTGACCACATCTTTTTGTGCATGCGTATAAATTTCTTCTGCTCCGGCTTTGTCTTCAAACCTGAGTTCATTAAAACCAGATGCATGCTTTGAAGAGTTTGTTTTGAATGTGCTTTTTGTGGGGCTAGAAGTTGTATATTCTGGAGGAGTGTTTTTTCCATTATAGACGCAACCAATCACAAGTGGTCTGTCAGGGTCTCCTTCAATAAAAGTTACAACCACCTCCATGCCGATACGTGGCGTTACAAGTCCGCCCCATCCGCCTCCTGCCCAATTTTGGGCGACCCTTACCCAGCAAGAACTATTTTCATTGAGTCCATTTCTAATATCCCAATGAAAATGGATTTTGATACGTCCGTATTTATCACAAAAAACTTCTTCTCCGCTGGGTCCGGTAACAATTGCTGTTTGATTACTATAAATTCTTCTTTTCTTTGTAATACGGGGCGCTCTGAAAGGTGTCGTTACTGGAAATGCTAAAAACTCATTTTCGTATATCCTAGCCAATGATGGGGTGTCTTTAGCATTATGTTCTTGATCTGAAAGATTCTCGGGCAATGTTTTTTGATAAATAGAATGTTTGATTTGATAAAGCATATATCCCTGATTAAAATCACCTCTCGGATGGTGTCTGAGCGTAAAAGTTTTACCAGCAGCAAAATCCACAACTGTACTTTTACCGTTTGCTAAGGTTTTCTCCCATTCTTGTTCTTGGATGCGGTGATTTGCTAAACTCTCGCCTCTACCCATATCGTCAAATTGTCCTGGAAATTCGTATACTGTTCCCCCTAAACCATCACCTGGCGCTTGGGGAAGAAGCTTTGTTCCAGGCGTCAAATAATTAAAATCTCCGGTTTTAAATCTTTTGGTGACAATTTGTTTTTGATAATTAAATTGAAAGATTTTATTGAGATAATGCTGATTGATTTGGCTTAAAGATAAGTCGATACTATGTTTAAGTGGCTTGGCTGACTGATTACCGTCAGCCAAAACCATCTGATGGCCATGTTTTGAGTGAGTGAAGAAATAAAAAATACCTTCCTCTTCCATCAGCCTACAGACGAAATCAAAAGCACTTTCTCCATATTGGACACAAAATTCTCTGACACTCTGGCCGCATCTTGAAACCTGATTGTTAATTTCAATCACACCATTTTCCTTAAGAACACTTTTTATGATGTTAATAGCTGACATGTTTTGAAAGATTCTGTGATCGCAGGTGAATTTAGCAAGCCAAAATTTAGGATAAATTGTGATTTGATAATAGGCCCTAAAATCCCTATTTTTATCGCCAATAGTCTGAAGCTGTTCAACTTTTCCTGCAACTCCGGAAAAATATCTTGTGTTTTCGTGTGTGTCTAAACTTGCAATAATCTCCTTACCTAGGAGGCTTTCAAAATCGATGTCTTTTTTACTAGAATGAAGCTGCAAAACAAATTCAAAAGGCATTGAAAGCCCTTCAAACCCTTCTAAACGATCTAAAATAACTGTATTAACATCTAAAGGGGTATTTATTTTTAAACTGAGCTCTGATTGTTCAAGAACTGTTTCCACAATTATATTTTTTCTTAAATATTTCCAAAAAATTAACATTATTTTGCGATGATGATGGTGAGTTGTCGAGTGAAAAGATAAAATTTGTTATTGATTGAAGATAATAATTTTTTCTGACACAATTAATATAAGAGTGTAAAAAATAGATATAAGGAACAGTGTTATGGGTAAAAATTTATGCGTTTATTGTGGTGCTTCAGAAAAATCTGATGATATCTATAGGCAAGCCGCCATTAATTTAGGAACTTTAATAGGGAAAAATAAACATGGTCTTGTTTATGGTGGGGGAAGACTTGGATTGATGGGGCTTGTTGCAAACTCTGTTCTTGAAAATGGAGGAAAAGTTATTGGGTTCACAACACAGCTTCTTGACGAGAGAGAAGGGGCGCATCCTGGTTTAACAGAACTTCATATTGTAGACAGTATGCACACGCGAAAACTCAAAATGTCAGAGCTTGCCGATGCGTTTCTTATTTTACCTGGTGGATTCGGTACCTTGGATGAGTTATTTGAAATTATAACCTGGCGCCAACTGAATATTCATAAAAAACCCATCATTATTTTAAATATTAATGGATACTGGGGCCCCCTGGTTAATCTTATGCAGCAAATTATTAAAGAGCATTTCGCACATCCTGAGCATATAGATTACATTACTGTACTTGAGAAACCTGAGCAGGTTTTTGATGTTCTAAAATAGCTATGGTTTGTTCATAAATAGCATTTAAAGGAATGTCGTTCATTTCACTGCCACCAAAGTCTTGGGCTTTTATGACAATAACTTCTCTGCCGTTGGGTGTTGATTTTAGGGGGTCAGTTGGTCCCCACATCGACAATGTTGGTTTGTTGGAGGATGCAAGAATGTGCCCTACACCTCCATCATTAACAACATTTACATCGGCTAAAGCCCCAAGTGCAATTGTCAAATAAACTGAATTTTCAGTTGTGTTTTGTAAGGGAAAGATAGCGCTAGGCATAAGCTTTTCTATGTCTTTTTTCCATTCAGGTTCACCCGGCCCTAAAATAAACAAGGGTTGAATGCTTTTTTGCTCTAATTTTTTGGCCAACCCAATAAATCTTTCAAGTGGCCAACATTTAAATCTTCCTCCTGCCCCCGGAGCCAATAAGACAATTCTCCTCTTTCCAAGAAAATCTTTGACAAGATCGCTTGCAATGGTCATCCATTTTTCAGGAATTTCTATATCGTAGATGGGTTCTGCTTTTTTTCCCGTTGCAACCGTTAAAAGATTAAGTAATCGATCGACCAATAACAATGGTTTTTTGTAAGAAGAGTTCGGTTTTTTATCTGAAAAACTCCAATTAAAAGCCGAGGAAACGAAAAGCTTATGTGGAATGCGCTTTAACATGAGCGCAGGAATAATTTTTTTTTCAGTATCAATGATGATATCAAAGCTTTGATTTGGAAAAATTTGTTCCCATGGTTTTTGCCATATATGCGACCATTTCTCACCAAAACATGTTTGATCAATAATCGTATGGATACAAGGCGCAACAAGGGGATAGAGGGCCGTTTTAAAAATGGTTTTATGACGTCCCGCAAGCCAAGTCACATGAGCGTCTGGAAATGCAAAAGGTAATGCACGAATAAAAGGCATTTTCATCATGCCATCTCCAATCAATTCACCATTACTGTAAATAAGAACAGATTTAATAGGAAAATTGTCAGACGCCATAAATACGCTTTGCTCTTGTTAATGATACCGCTGAGAGTTAGATACCATAATTTGGATAACAATTAAAGTGCGAGAAGAAGAGGGATAAAGAAGATTACAACTTCTTTTTGATGGTATTCTCACCTATAGCCAAGGTGTTTCAAAAGCCGAGCAGGCGTTTGAGGATCAAGGAACGGAGTGTATATGAAATACATGAGTACCGCAGATCCCGAAAAATAACGAACTCGGAATTTGAAACACGAGGGGTATATCTTAATAAAAACCAAATCATTAGGAAAAGCAAAATTGCCCTTTGCCCTTCTTTTTCGCAGAATACATGGCTCGGTCCCCACGTACAATTAAAGTGTCATAAGATTTGCCATGCTCCGGGAATAAAGAAATTCCTATGCTGGCATGAATTCTCAAATGTCTACCTTTATAACTATAAGGGGTTCCAAGACGATAAGAAAGTCTGTGAGCTATGCTTTCAATGTCTGTTTTATTCTCGACGTCATTTAAAATAATACCAAACTCATCACCACCTAAACGAGCAACAGTATCTGTTTTCTTTACACAATTGCGAAGACGAAGGGCCACTTGACATAAAAGCCAATCTCCGGCTTTATGATCATTTGTATCATTCACAGCCTTAAAACCATCAAGATCCATAAACATCAAAGCAAATGAAAATTGATTTTGAATGCTACTGTTTATGCTTTCTTGGGTTCTTTCTTTGAAAAGTTGACGATTGGGAAGGCCAGTTAAAGGATCATAATAAGCCATGAAAGCAAGTTCGACAGAGGTATTTTTCTGATTTTTATTTTCATGTGCAAGAGATTCTGCATGTTTTAGAAATTTATGAAGGCGAAAAGCTAAAATTGGACTTTCTGTATCCCCTACATAAAAATCATCAATCGAATATTGGATTAATTTTTCAATATCTTTATTAGAAGATGCCCTAATAAACACGGGGATGCTTAAAAGAGTAGGATTGTTTATACGCTGTAAAAGAAATAGGGAGGCTTCGTCTTTAAAAAAATCAAGATCAAGGCATACAGCATCAATCTTTTTAAACCGAGCCAAATGAGAAAATGTAGAAAGGTCAGAGTGATAAATTAATTCACTAGCTACGTGAAAATTTAATGGAAAACAGGACTCGGATGCTTTGGTTAAAATAACCACATTAATGCAAGAACCATTTTCTGGTTGAAGCTGCAAAGGGATTGCATTGGGATATAAAGACGACATCATTAAAAAAGTAAAAGAGAATGGCTTCAACCATTCTCTTAAAAACTACTCTTCGGTTTCTTCTTCTTCGTTTTGCTCTCCTTCAAGAGCGCCCTCTGTAACGCCGTCGTCAGCAGCTACAACCGCGCTTGGAAGAATTTCTTGAGAAGACCCTTTGAGTGCAGGGGATGCGAGTGCGGAAGAAACCAAGAGAGCAACTGCACTGATTGCCCAAGCTACACAGACTTTAAAAGCCATTTTAAAACTCCTTTTTAATTCAACTTTGATTATCATACCGATTACAGGTTAGGGTGTCTAGAAGCTAAAATATATTTATTAATCATTTTTTAATTGCTTGTTCAATATCTCTTTTTGAGATAATTCTTTTTAATTTTTAAAAATTAGAGGTGCAGATGCATTTAAATCTGTTATTTTAAAGAAGCTAGTAGGATTATTAAAATAATTATAATTGTGTTTTTAGGGTAATATATGCATCTAACTTCTCATTTTTCTGGCCGATCCGACTCAATGCATCTTGCTGACTTAAGGAAGTTTCTAAAAGACAATCAATGTGAAGGCATGATTGTGCCTAGAGCCAATTGTTTTCAAGGAGAAGATGTAGCGCCTTTTGAAGAAAGACTTGCTTGGTTAACAGGGTTTACTGGCTCAGCTGGATTTGCAATTGTTCTTTTGGAAAACGCATGTTTGTTTGTAGATGGGCGCTATACGTTGCAAGCACAAAAACAAGTTGATCTTGCTGTCTTTGAAACACGAGGATTTAGTCAATCTGAGGTTAGAAAATGGTTAGAACAACATCTTCCACCCAACGGAGTTATTCTCTACGATTCTTGGCTTCACACAATTCAGCAATTCAAGGAATGGAAACTTTTAATAGCAGAAACAGGGGGAATCCTTCGAGCTTGCGAAGAAAACCCTATTGATAAAGTGTGGAAAGATAAGCCGACTACACTTCTTAAACCTGTTGTTTCCCATCCTTTAGAGTGGAGTGGACAGGAAAGCATAGAAAAATGTCAGAGGATTTGTCGAATTTTAAATCAAGCTAAGGTAGGAAATCTTATTTTAACTTCTCCTGATTCGATTGCTTGGCTTTTAAATATTCGTGGAGGTGATGTTCGTCATACACCTATTTTCCATGCTTTTGTTATTTTAAGAGCCGATGCTTCAGTTGATGTCTACGTCAATTTAAAAAAAGTAACCGATTCTATAAGAGAATATAGTGGGTCAACCGTTCGTTGGCATGCTGGAGAAACTTTTATAGAAGATTTGGCGCATTTGGAAGGAAGCATTCTCCTTGATCCCAAGCAAACACCTCAGAAGATTCTTGAGACTCTAGGGCCAGGAATCAAGGTCATTTATGGCGATGATCCTTGTGTTATTATGAGGGCCATTAAAAATACTGTTGAATTAGGGGGGGCTCATACCGCCCATCAACGGGATGGAGTGGCAATGGTTAATTTTCTTGCATGGTTAGATCAGAACGTATTGAGCATGGACATAACCGAAATCGATGCAGCAAAGTACTTAGAATCTGAACGGAGAAAACAGCTCAATTTTCAAGATTTGAGCTTTCCAAGTATTTCTTCGGCAGGGCCTAATGCAGCCATCGTACATTATCAACCAACGCCGGAGACAAATTCTCTTTTAAAAAGAAATTCTTTGTATTTAATAGATTCAGGAGGACAGTATCTAGAGGGAACAACGGATGTCACCCGGACAGTTGCTATAGGTGAGCCAACTGAGGAGCAAAAAGACCGTTACACTCGTGTTCTCAAAGGACATATTGCTTTGGCGTCGGCGGTTTTTCCAGTTGGTACGACGGGGACTCAATTAGACGTGCTTGCACGTCTTTATTTATGGAAAGCAGGTCTTGATTTTGATCATGGAACAGGTCATGGCGTGGGCAGTTATTTGAATGTTCATGAGGGACCACATCGAATTAGCAAAATTGCTAATTCTGTGGCTTTACAACCTGGAATGATTGTGTCTAATGAACCTGGATATTACAAAGCGGGAGAGTACGGCATAAGACTTGAAAACTTGATTACAGTTATAAAGTTGCCTGCCATAGGGGAGAGAGAAATGCTAACCTTTGAAAATCTAACGCTTATTCCCTATGACAAAAAGTTAATTAATATCAAGAGCCTTTCTTTAGAAGAAAAAGATTGGCTAGATGCATATAACCAAAAGGTATGGGATAGTTTGTCTTCAAATATAAAACCCGAAGCAATTGAATGGCTCCGAGAGGCCACAACTCCTCTCGATTCCTAACAGATGAATTCGTTCTTAACTCTTTTTCGTACGTTTTGCCATTATAATAAGCGCAACGAGGGCAATGCTAGCAATAACGGAACTAACCATAAAAGTAACATGCTCATTGTAACATTGTGCGATTGTCCCACCTATTGTGCTAGCAAATACCAAAGAAACAGCGCTGATCAGATAAAAGAATCCAAAGCCAGTTCCCCGGAGGTCTGGAGGGACAGTATCTGCGACAAGTATAGTAAGCATACTTTGGGTAATACCAATTTGTACCCCCCAAACAGCAACCCCCGCCATCATTACAAGAAGGTTAGGGGCCCAACCCAAAAGAATATCGGCAAGGATAAGGACAATAAATCCAACACCCAAAAGAATTCTACGATCTACTCTATCTGAAAGCCAACAAATAGGGAAAGAGAAAAGAGAGTTTGTGCCATTATAGAGAATGAGGATAAGTGGAGTATAACTCTCAGATAAACCAAAATTTTGATGGGCATGTAGAATAAGAAAGGCTTCACTAACACGGGAAAGCATGAAAATTCCTGCAACAATCATCAAAAGCCAATATGGTCTGCCTAAGCGAATAACATCATTCCATCGAATAGGGTGACGTACAGGCTTATTTGTTCTGACATCGATTTCATCTGGAGATCGTGGGGGTTCTTTAACGGCAATAATAAGAATAATAAACGCTAAAACGGCAGGGATTGTTGCAATCCAAAATACATGCTGAAAGTTTTGTCCCGTCCATAGCATGGCTCCAACGCCAATAATACCCCCAAAAAAGGAACCGGCTGTAGCAAGGCTTTGTCTAAGTCCATAACAAGTTCCTCTGATTTCAGCAGGAGAGATATCCCCTACCAAGGCGTCTCTAGGCGTTGATTGAATTCCATTTCCAACTCTATCTAATAAACGCGCTGTAAATACAGCGCCGAAGGAAGATGAGATGGCTAGAATTGGACGTGCTAGGGTTGCAAGGGCAAACCCCCAAATCATGACAGATTTCCGCCTTCGTAAATAGTCACTGAAAACTCCAGAAAAAACCTTGGTTCCGTAGGCACAAGCTTCAACAGCTCCTTCTAAAAAACCAATCCAGCCTGTAGCAACTCCTAAAATTGTCTTAAGGTAAACAGCTGAAAGACCAAAAACAATAACGGACGATGTATTAATTAAAAAGGTAGCAAAACCCAAAGCCCAAATAGATTTAGGAATAGAAGGAGTTGTATTAGCAGAAGAATCGCTGAAAATTTTATTAGGCATAATAGTGTAATTTAAACCAAAAATTAAAAGAAAAACCGTATGATTTTCATTATATTGAACAACCTTAGTATGGAAATATCAGATGTCTGAACTTGAGAGTAAGAAAGTGCTGATTACCGGATCAACAAGCGGTATCGGGCTAGCTATCGCAAAAACATTTGCTAAGCAAAACTCCACAGTAATTCTCAATGGGTTTGGTACTATAGATGAAATAAAGACGATTATTGATGATTTGTCAAGGCAAACTTCTGCGAAAGTCTTTCATTATGGCGCTGACCTTACAGATCCGTTAGCAATTGAAGAAATGATGAAAAAAATTCAAGCAGAAATTGGATCTATTGATATTTTAATTAATAATGCAGGTGTGCAGCATGTTGAAGCAATTGAGACATTTCCAGTTAACAAATGGGATCAAATTATAGCCATTAACCTTTCGGCTTATTTTCACACCACTCGTCATGCTGTTGGCTCCATGAAAGAAAAAGGGTGGGGGAGGGTTATCAACATTGCATCTACCCACGGTTTGGTAGGTTCACCTTATAAATCAGCATATGTAGCAGCAAAACATGGTGTTGTTGGGCTTACAAAAGTTGTGGCTTTGGAAACCGGAGGACTGGGAGTAACCTGTAATGCTGTCTGTCCAGGATGGGTTTTAACGCCACTTGTAGATGCGCAAATCAAAGAAAAGGCTGAACATAGTAAACAGAACTACGAAGAGGCTACACGTGATTTTTTGGCGGAAAAACATCCGTCTTTAGCGTTTGTGGAAGCTGAGCATATTGCTCAAATGTGTTTGTTTTTATGTTCTGATGCGGCATCTCAAATGACTGGCTCTATCTTAGCAATCGATGGAGGTTGGACGGCTAGATAAAGATAGATTTTGGACAAATCTATCTTTATCATTTTCTTATTTAACAATTCCTAATGCTAATATTGTATCAGCATACGACTCATCTTCAATAAACTTGACTATACAATCAATTTGGTTTTTATATATTTCGTTAAACTGAAATTGATTGTAGTCAAACATTGTAGTTGTAATTTTTTCTAAATTAAGCTGATTAAACATCCACTCAACTTCATTTCTAGTATATTCTCGATGATGACCTTCGAAAGGGATATCGCACATAAACTGGTCCTTAATGGACATCATGTTAGGTTTGCCTTCTGCGAAATCTTTACGAGCCCAGTACCTTACCAAGTTTGGAGTATCAATAGCTAAAACACCACCTTTCTCGACTTTTTTCTTCAGGCCTTCTAAAAATAACCTAGGAGTGTGAGGAATATGTTCAATTACTGCCATAGAAATAACAGCTTGATATTGAGGCAATTTTTCAATTTTTTCCCACTCGTTTTCCCGTGAAGTCGAAATAACTTTTACACCTTCTTTTTTCATGAGTTCAGTATAGCATTCAAGCGCCTCCCCATAATTTGAGTATCGATCAACTGCAGTTACCTGATAGCCCAAGCGTTGAAGAGCTAAAGCAAAAGATCCAAAATATGACCCTACTTCAAGCAAAGTGCCTTTATTAAAATCATAGCTTCTCACTAATATTTCGTGTAAATTTGCTATTCTGACGACGTTCATGTATAGATATTTTTCAAAAAAATCTCTGTCAAGATGAACATTATTGCTTCCCATCTCTGCAGATATGTATGTCGGTAACAAGTTAATTAGGTCTTTTGAAGTCTGATAAATTATTTTTTCATGATGTGATGTCCAAGTTTTTTCTGCTTTTGGTATCACATAAGACTGTCGAGTGTATTTAAGATTTACAGGAAGTTTATCTCTCAGTTCTTTCGGTTTATCCGAATATAAAACTTCCCTGCAGTATTGTGCTGCCTTTAATGGTTGCTTGAGCCCCAAAAGAATCACATCTTTTTTCTCGTTAGCAAGGTCCAAAGTTCTCACTTCTTCAAATATAGGTTTTTCAATTATAAATTCAGTTTTATTAACACAAGATACATTTCTAATCCCAATACATGTTTTTTCATTTAAATTATTAGAATAAGGAAGAGAAATAGACTTGGTTTCTCCATTTCTTAAAATAATTTCTGTGGAAAGAGGATTGTTGTTTTTTTTGTCCAATAAAAATATTCCTATTTCCCCTTTTAGAATTTTTAAATTTGCCACAAAACAGAGGCTTTTTACTGATGTTCTTTTTTCCGGGGAGAGTCTAAGAATTTCGGACCATTGGGAAGTAGAGGCCGTAACATGTAAATTCTCATTTTTTTCTTCGCAAATAGAAGAGTTAAGCTTTCTAATATGTACTTTATTTAATAAAATTTTATTTAGGCACAGTCTTTTTTTTAAAAAAGAATAAGTTTTTTGTAAATATACAAACACTGAAAAAATTCCTTGAATTACTTCTTGATCCCAACCAATATCCAACTAGGGTAGATCCAAAATAATTTAGAAAAAGATTTTTCTAATTCTGGATATATTTCAGCTATTGCTTCACACACACCTCTAGGGGCAGAACAATTCTCTAAAACTACCTTGTCCGGACAAAAATCATGCCACATTACTAACCCACCTGATTTTGTTACTTCTAAAGCTTTGAAAGTATCGTTAATAACAACTTCCTTACTATGTCCCCCATCAATCAAGCAAGAATCAAAGAAATCTTTTGGATAATTAGAAGTATCCCATTCTTGAGAGTCACAATATATTTGGCATACTCTTTTTCCTAGACCTGCTTCCAAATAAAATCGTCCAATCATCCCATAAGAATCAGTTCTGTGATACATCAGAGGTTTTCCATCTGGATCAGCAAATATCTTAGTATTGCATTGATCAGCTAAAGAATCTAAGTTCTCAAATTTTTCTCCATATGCCCATCCTTCATTGCTTCCTTTTTCTCCTTCCCATAAATTGATTGTCCAAACAGTAGATCTGCATTCATTTAAACATAAAATGACTCCTTCGCCCTTCCATGTACCAAACTCTAGATGTCTTAGGGGGCTAAAGTTTCTGTAAATGTACCTTAATATCACTGCATCGTGAGTTTCCATTTTCCATTCCGTCAAAGGAACTTTGTAATATTCAATAGGAAATTTCAATATTTCGTTAAAATTCATTTCTTTCGATAAATCGATCGTATTAACTTTTTTAATTTTTTCATTTAAAAATTCATAAGTTCCATGCCATGAGTTATCTGTTTCCTGAATTTCTACAGACGGCAAGTTACATTTTGATGAACGAAAAAAATTTTTAACTTTTGAAAACAATGGATCCCTCCTGATTTTATAGAGCCTTAATATTGCTCAGCATACTACGGCATGAAGTATAATTTTCACTTAGCAAAAAGCATATATATTAGCTAAAAATGCATCTATTTTTGATAGGATGAACAGTATCATTTTATTCATTGCTCCACAATCTCTTAGTGATAGGTGATTTTATAGCTATATGGCCTTGAAATTATGAAAAACAAATTCCTTGCTGTGGCTTTTAGTTAATTCCTATCCATTTCACTTTATTATTAAGAATCAATACGTTTTTTACAGATCCAACTCGTGACTTTCTGCTAAAAATATCGCATACTGGGGCCATGAGTGTAGATATTTTTTTTCCTATCGCCGAAGTTTCACTAAATCCCTTTCTTATGTTAGGACTAGGGCTTGTGGGTGGTTTTGCCTCGGGGATGCTTGGGATTGGAAGTGGTGTTGTTATAACTCCGGCTTTAATGATGGTTGGAGTTCCGCCTCTGATTGCTGTCGCATCACAATTAAATAATTCGATTGGTACAAACTTTATTGGTTTTTTGGGTTACTGGCGTAAACGAGATGTGGATTTTGGGTTAGCGGGCTATTTATTCGTAGGCGGTATAGGAGGCGCTTTTGCTGAGTTATATTTACTCGACTGGCTCCATCAAGATGGCGTTGCTTATAAACGCATGGCAATTGTATACGCTGTGGTTTTAAGTGTTCTCGGAATTGCCATGTTGATGCAAAATGTTAAAGCTCTGACAAAAACCAAATCTAATGATAAAGCTGTTATGATGCGTCATTGGATGATTTATATACCTTTCCATCGAATTTTCACGCGATCAAGAACAGAAATGAGTGTCCTTGTTCCTTTAGGGGTGGGAGTCATGACAGGCATGCTTACCTCAACTCTTGGCGGTGGAAATAGTTTATTTATGATGCCGATTGTTGGTTATTTGATAGGCCGTACTTCACCTGTTGTTGCTGGCACAACTTTATTGGCTGGATTTGCGATCACTGTAGCTGTCACACTTGTTCATGGTTTAAAGAGCGAACCATTTGATATTTTTCTTGTATTTATTTTGTTGTTTGGAAGCACTATTGGTTCGCAAATAGGAGTCAGATCAAGCTATTCTTTGCCTAGGCCTTATTTGGGTTTACTTGGAGGGGTGGTTATATTATTGATAGGATCTAAGTTTATCTATGATCTTTTCAAACTCGACGTAGGAACTGACGTTATGGCAACAATTGCAACTCACAACGACTCCTTGGCTGAGGGTGTTATATCTGCTGTCAATCCATGGACAAAGGCCTTTTTATACTTTTTTCAACACGCACCATTTCTATATGTGTTATCAGGAATTTTAGGGGTTATTTTTACTTCCATGTTTATTGAAAAACTTCTTCACCGCATGGCATACTCTCGGCGAAGAAAAGCTTAATTGAAACAGGGGTAAACTTATGCGTTTTACTTCCTTGTTTAAGGTATCTGTTATTGTTGTATTTATCGCTTTAACGGGCTGGGGATTTACAAAACAGTCATCTTTACATCACGAAGATGCTTATGTAAATGTCTACGATTGGTATGGCATGCTCTCAAACGACATTTTACGTCAGTTTGAAAAGGAAACGGGTATTCATGTCAGGTATGATCTATATGATAATAACGAAGTTCTAGAAGCTAAGCTTCTTGCGAGTAATTCAGGTTATGATGTTGTGTTCCCTTCGGCAAGTCCCTATGTTGCTCGTCAGATTGCGGCTGGCGTGTACCAACCTCTCAATAAATCCCTACTGAATATTCAAGATCTTGACCCTCTTATTGTGCAGAAAATGCAAATAATTGATTCAGATATGACCTATGCAATCCCCTATTATTGGGGAACAATAGGTATTGCGTTTGATGTGGATCGGATTAATGATCTACTTCCTGGGACTCCTCAAGATAGTTATGATCTCCTTTTCAATCCAGAAAATCTAAAGCGCTTGGCTCCTTATGGTATTAGTTTTCTAGAAGAAGCGACAGATGTCTTTCCTTTGATTCTTAACTATATTGGAAAAGATCGTGATAGTATAGCTACTGAGGATTTAGAGAGTGCGTATCAACATCTTTTAAAGCTTCGCCCTTATATTCGAAGATTTGCCTCCTCAAGATTTGTTAATGATATCGTTATGGGAGACTCTTGTATCGCACAAGGCTGGTCAGGGGAGGCACATGAGGCCATTCGCGAGGCAAAACAACTGGGAAGAAATATCAAATATATTATCCCAAAAGAAGGTTCTACGTTGTGGATTGACTGTATTGCTATCCCCGTTGGAGCTCCTCATCCCAAAAACGCTCATATTTTTATAAACTTTCTTTTAAAGCCTGATATTAGCGCTAAAATCACAAATAATACTTTAATGCCAACAACTGTTCAGGGAAGCTTGAAGTTGATAAATGAAAATATTCGAAATGATCTTAGTATTTATCCTTCAAAAGAAATTATGTTAAAACTGCACTTAGATAAGCCTCAAAAAGACGCAAAGAGTATGGAATATGATAAACTGCGTACTCGCACATGGGCTAAAGTACGATTAAATCGATGATTAAGGATGTGAAATGTTACCTTTAACACAACCCGTGCGCAAATTAGAGCCTTGGCAAGATCCAAATGAGAAGCCCTATATTCAAATTGAGAATATTAGTAAAAGCTACGGTGCGATACAGGCTGTTAAAGGCGTTAGTTTATCGATTTACAAAGGTGAGCTTTTTTCATTACTCGGTGGATCAGGATGCGGGAAAACAACATTGCTTCGTATGCTTGCTGGGTTTGAAACGCCGACAGCAGGAAGAATTTTAATTGACGGCATTGATGTTACGAATTGGGCTCCTTATCAACGTCCCGTCAATATGATGTTTCAATCTTATGCTCTTTTCCCGCACATGACAGTTTATCAAAATATTGCTTTTGGCTTAAAACAGGAAAAACTCAGTAAGACTCAGATTCATGAAAGAGTACAATGGGGGCTTGATTTGGTACAAATGCTTAGTTTTGCTCATCGTAAACCTCATCAGTTATCGGGAGGCCAAAGACAGCGTGTGGCGCTGGTTCGAAGTCTTGTTAAACAGCCAAAGTTGTTACTGCTTGACGAACCCTTAGCAGCATTGGATAAAAAACTGAGGGAACAAACTCAGTTTGAGCTTGTTAATATTCAAGAAAGTGTGGGAATTACCTTCGTTTTGGTAACGCATGATCAGGAAGAAGCAATGACCATGTCAACCAGAATGGCAGTCATGGAAGAGGGTAGAATTCGTCAAATTGGGGTTCCTCACGATGTGTATGAGTTCCCAAGCTCGCGCTATGTTGCAGAATTCATAGGAACCAATAATATCATTGAAGGGTTGGTCGTTGAAGATGAACCTGATCATGTTCTTATCGAATCCCAGGAAGCTGGATGCTTTGTGTACGCAACGCATGCTGCTTCGATGCCGATAGGGACTCATGTAGCCATTGCTATTCGTCCTGAGAAAGTTATGATTTCGACAACGCCGCCAGCAGGTAGTAGAAACTGTACAAAAGGAGTTGTGAGAGAAATCGCTTATTTAGGCGATATGTCAATTTATTACGTAGAACTTGAATCGGGAAAAGTAATTCAGTCTTCTTTGCCAAACCTTTTGCGTCTTTCAGAAAGGGACGTCAAATGGGACGACGAGGTGTATTTGTTTTGGCGGGCAGAGAATGGCGTGGTGCTTGCAACATGATAAGCGATGGATTTTTAAACTATTCATGGCAACAAGGGCAAGAAAAGCTTAATACTCTTTACACAAAGGGTAAGAACTCGCAACGTAAACTTGTTGTGTTTTTGCCTTATTTGTGGCTTTTTCTTTTCTTTCTTATCCCTTTCTTTCTTATTCTTAAGATAAGCTTTTCATCATCTTTAATAGGTATGCCCCCTTTTTCATCTATTTTCGAATGGGTGGGCGATAATTTGTTGCAAATACGTTTTAATTTTCAAAATTATCTCTCTCTTATCCAAGACTCTTTCTATAGAGAAGCTTTTACCTCTTCTTTAAAAATTGCCGGATCTTCTACATTATGTTGTTTAATTTTAGGATACATGATGGCTTACGGCATCAGTCGTGCAAATCCAAAATGGCGAACGGTTTTATTGCTTTTGGTGGTTCTTCCTTTTTGGACATCCTTTTTAATTCGTGTTTACGCTTGGATGACTCTTTTAAGCACCCAAGGTCTTATTAATAGTTTTTTAATGAAAATAGGACTGATTAATTTTCCCTTACAGTTATTAAATAACTCTTACGCTGTTTGTATTGGAATTGTTTATTGTTATTTGCCGTTTATGGTATTACCTGTCTACACAACTCTTGAAAAACTAGATCCGGTTTATGTTGAAGCTGCGTTTGATTTAGGTTGTACTCCTTGGCGTACGTTTTGGAAGGTTACCGTTTCTTTGTCAAAACCCGGAATTATTGCTGGGTGTATTTTGGTTTTTATTCCAGCAATTGGTGAGTTTGTTATCCCTGAAATTTTAGGTGGTCCTGATACAATTATGATTGGGCGCGCTTTGTGGTGGGAGTTCTTTAACAACAGAGATTGGCCACTTGCTTGTGCTTTAGCTGTTGCAATGGTGTTATTATTTGTAGCACCCATTATGTTTTTTCAAAGACAGCAAGCACTTGCCTTAGAGCGGGGAGAATAACCCATGCGTAAAATGTCTTATAGTGGAACAGTAAGTTTGATAATAGGCTATGCATTTTTATATTTGCCTATTTTATTTTTGATTATTTTTTCTTTTAACGAATCTCGTCTTCCTGGAGTTTGGGTTGGATTTTCAACGAAATGGTATCATCTTTTGTTTGATAACGAAGAGCTTTTAGCTGCTGTTTTAACCAGTTTTCAAATTGCTTCCATGAGTGCTACAAGCGCAATGATTCTAGGAACTTTAGCCGCAGTATCTATGGTGCGTTTTGGTTTCTTTCGGGGACGAACTCTTTTTAGCGGTATGATTTCAGCGCCACTTGTTATGCCTGAGGTGATCACAGGTTTAGCCCTTTTATTGATGTGCGTTACTTTTGAAAGATTAATAGGATGGCCATCGGAACGAGGGATGATGACAGTCACGATCGCCCATACAACCCTTGCAATGGCTTACGTTTACCTAATTGTTCAAGCTCGATTACAGGATTTTGATCGCTCTCTGGAAGAAGCCGCTCAAGATTTAGGTGCAAAGCCAATTGTGGTATTTTTTAAAATTACTCTGCCGTTGATTGCTCCCTCTTTACTAGCCGGGTGGTTACTTGCCTTTGCTTTATCTCTAGATGATGTTGTACTTGCAAGCTTTTTGTCAGGGCCTGGCGCTACAACCTTACCTATTTTAATTTTCTCAAGCTTACGTTTGGGAATCACTCCTGAAATTAATGCGCTTGCTGCGATTGTTGTTGGAATCGTCAGTATTGGGGTTACAATTGCAGGATTTGTGATGGTCAGGAAGAAGAGGTAAGCGGTGACGATGGATTTATCATTTCCCCGTGTTTTACAAGTTCTTCCCTCTTTGGTAAGTGGAGGCGTTGAAAGAGCCTCTGTAGATATGGTAGCAGGAATAAAAAAAGCTTACCCGGATGTTGAGACTTTTGTGGCATCTGGTGGCGGAATTTTGGTTGATAAGATTTTTCTTCTTGGTGGAAAACATTTTGAGATTCCATTAGATAGTAAGACCCCATGGTCATTGGTTCGCAGTGCACTTTCTTTGAAAAATCTTATAAAAAAGAAAGATATTCAAATTGTCCATGCTCGTTCAAGAGCACCCGCTTGGAGTACACTTTGGGCAGCACGCCAGGCCAAAGTTTCTTTCATCACTACTTATCACGGCATTTATAATAGCACTAATGCTTTTAAATCCTTTTATAATTCTATTATGGCTCGAGGTGATAAGGTCATTGCCATTTCAGAGTATGTTGCTCAGCATGTTAAACAAAGTTATCCACATTTGTCTTCCCACGTAACAGTGATTTATGAAGGGGTTGATACGGCATATTTTGATCCTGTTGAAATTTCTGAAGAATCAATAAGGACTCTGCGGGCTAAATGGGCAATCCCCGAAGGTCTTAAAGTCATCTTACTGCCAGGGCGTCTTACTAGGTGGAAGGGACAGAAAGTACTAATAGAAGCTCTGCATCAAATGGATACATCAAACTTGTTTGCAGTTATCCTAGGAGATACTCAAGGAAGGGAAGGCTATCATCAGGAATTAAAAAACCAAGCCATTGGGTTGCCAATTAAATTTATCCGCGATTATCATGACATGCCAACCGCTTATGCATTAGCTGACGTTGTATTGTCTTGCTCAACCGATCCTGAGGCTTTTGGGCGCGTTACTGCCGAAGCTTTGGCGATGGGCAGGCCTTATATTGGAACCAATCATGGAGCTACGCCTGAAATGTGTATTCATGGGAAAACGGGATTTTTAGTCCCACCAGGAAATTCACAAACTCTAGCCGCCATGATTTCATATGTATTATCCTTAACCGATAAAAAAAAAGATACTTTGTCGGTAAATGCAAGGCAACACATTTGTCACAATTTTTCTCTTGAACAGATGATGAGTCGTACTCTTGCTTTATATAAGGCGGCTGTTTAGGATAAACTCAAATATTTCAGAGGGAATGGTTGATTAGTATAAATGAAACTTGATCTAACATCTTTGGACCGTGCAGTTTTTCAATTAAACCAAAGTATTTCGTATTATGACTCAGATCTTGCCAAACAAGACAAAGGTGTAAAGCTGCAATTTAGAATGGCGTGTATCCAAGCATTTGAATATACATATGAGCTTAGTTATAAAATGCTAAAAAGATATTTGGAGATGTCAGAGGCAACTTCTGAGATTATAGACTCTATGTCATTTCCTGAATTAATTAGAACAGGTTCAGAGCGTGGTCTGTTGAAAAGCGATTGGAGCTGCTGGAAACAATATAGAGAGGTTCGTAATATAACAGCTCATACTTATAACGACTCAAAGGCTGAAGCTGCGTTTTCCATCATTCCTGATTTTTTGATAGAGGCAGAATATCTGCTTCAAAAATTAAAAGAGAGAGTTGCTAATGTATAAGGGCATTAATGTTCCATCGGATCATGCCAATATCATTACATCAATCTTAAAACTTTTGCCGTTAAAGAGCCATGTGTGGGTCTTTGGGTCGCGTTTAAAACCGACAATAAAACCGTTTGCTGATCTGGATTTAGCTATCGATTGTAATCAAAAACCTTTGAGTTTTGCGTTGATGGCAGATTTACGAAGAGCTTTTGAAGAATCTTCTTTACCATACAAAGTTGATATTGTTGATATGAATACAATTAATTCAGATTTTTTAAATATAATTAATCAAAATAAAGTTCCTTGGGATTTTAACATCAATTTAACAACTGACAAATAAATCCCCATGCAAAATAAAGTTCTCATCATTAAACTAGGTGCTTTAGGAGACATAGTACAGGCATCATCTGCCTTTGCAGCTTTGCGTCAATTTCACGAAAAAGATCGTCTTACTCTTTTAACAACAGCTCCCTATCAAGAAATGACCGCAAAAATGGGATACTTTGATGAAATAATATTAGACGATCGTTTTAAATTATTTCAATTAAACAAACTTTTTAATTTTAGAAAGTATTTAAGAAGCCAAGGTTTTCAAAAAATCTATGATCTTCAAAATGTAGATCGGACTCAGCTTTATTCTTGTCTTATTGGAAGAAAAAGCGAATGGGTAGCCCCTTGTAAAAAAGATTGCACCCTTCATCCTCAAGAACGTTTTGAACGCCTTTTCTCGTGTCTGGATATTCCGTTTAAAGCGGATATTAGCCTAAATCATTTGGCGGAACCGAATGGTTTTAATATTCTAAATCCTTACGCTCTCCTTATCCCGGGTGCCTCCTTAGCGCATGGAGCTAGGAAAAGATGGCCAGAGGAAAAATATGCAGAACTTGCATCCTACTTGATTGGGAAAAAGATTCAGCCAGTTTTAATTGGTGGCCCATTAGAAAACTTCGATCTAATTAAAAATAAAGTTCCCGAAATTATTGATCTTTGCGGGAAAACAACTTTTTATCAAATCATTGGCCTTGCAGGGAAAGCATTGTGCGCGATTGGTAACGATACAGGACCAACTCTTCTTGCAGCAAGTGGCGGCTGTAAGACGTTAACATTTTATGCAAGTTGCAATCCACCAAATTTAGGTGGTGCAAGAGGTTTGAAGCATATTGGACTTTATGAACCGCATTTAAAAGATCTTGATACAAGCACCGTTATTAAAGCCTTAGAAGAATTTTTGCCTTTATAAGAAAAATTCTTCATCTTAAACTAAATTTGATTCATATTTTAGGAGTATTCTTATGTCAGGCAAAACACACAGCATTACATTAATTCCAGGGGATGGCATTGGACCAGAGGTTACCTCTGCCACTTGTAAAATCATTGAGGCAGCAGGAGTTGATATAAGATGGGATGTTTGTGATGCAGGAGCTGAGGTTTTTAAAAAAGGCTTAGAAACAGGTGTTCCGACAGAGACAATAGATTCGATCTTTAAAAATAAGATTGCCTTAAAGGGACCTCTTGAAACCCCCGTGGGATTTGGTGAGAAAAGTGCTAATGTGACTTTGCGCAAAATGTTTGAAACCTACGGCAATATACGTCCAATCAAAGAGATTCCGGGGGTTAAAACTCCTTATTATGGTCGCGGCATTGACCTTGTGATAGTAAGAGAGAATATAGAAGATTTATATGCCGGCATCGAACATATGCAAACACCAAATGTTGCCCAATGCTTAAAACTAATCTCAGGCAAGGGATGCGAGAAAATTGTCCGTCTTGCTTTTGAGTTTGCCCGTTCGGAAGGGCGCAAAATGGTTCATTGCGCGACCAAAGCTAATATTATGAAACTGAGCGAGGGGCTTTTAAAGCGAACCTTTGAAGAAATTTCAGGTGATTATCCGGACATCGAAGCTCATCATATCATTGTGGATAATTGTGCGCATCAATTGGTTAAAAAACCCGAACAATTTGATGTGATTGTAACAACCAATATGAATGGCGATATCTTAAGCGATTTGGGATCGGCCTTGATTGGCGGTTTGGGATTTGCGCCAGGGGCTAATATTGGCGATGATTTTGCCATTTTTGAGGCTGTTCATGGGTCCGCTCCTAAATATTCAGGTAAAAATGTAATTAATCCGACAGCTGTTTTACTATCAGGCGTAATGATGCTGCGTTATTTGGGCGAATTTAAAGCTGCTGAATCAATTGAACATGCCCTTTATATTACCTTGGCAGAGGATCGTGTTCTGACTCGTGATGTGATGGGGGATATGGGCGCTGCTTCAACAACCGCTTTTACAGATGCAATTATAAAAAATCTTGAAAAGCCTTTTGATACGCAAAAAAAGCGTACCTATAACCCTATTCAATTACCGAAAGTTTCAAAAGATCCGGCACCTCTTAAACCAAAAGACAGAGCTGTAAAAGGAATTGATGTTTTTATTGAACTAGATAAACCTTTTGAAGTCCTTGGAAAAAATTTGGAACAACTAGCTGCTTCTACGCCTTTTGAATTTAAAATCCTTTCATGCCGTGGGGTGAAAATTTACCCTTGTCTTTCTTTAAAAGAACCTGATTTGGTCGATCACGTTTGTGCCCGTTTTCTACTTAAAGACTCAGCTCAACAAGCAACCAATGAAATGGTCTTGGACCTTTTGCAAAAATTATCCAAAGAATGCCGTTGGGTTCATTTAGAAAAACTGAATACATTTGATGGTAAAACAGGTTATTCAAAAACCCACGGTGAGGGGTAACCAGTTGAGGTGTTTTCGAGATTCAGATGCTGAAAAACTTATGAATACGCAGATCCTACGGGCCTAAGCCCGTAGTTATTCAGTTTTAAAACATAGTTATATTTCTATTTCCATCAGCAAATTCAATTTTACTTGTTGGGCATAGGTTATCTTTGCAGACCCAAGGAGACATAGCTCCTTTAAAATTATTTTTCTTGCAATATTTTACGCAAGCCTCTTTGTCATTTAGACTGACTGAAAGCGATGTAACTGATTTTTTCTCGACTTCGTATTGTTTTTCATCGTAAGTATTTTTGCCTACTTTACGTGTTACGATTTTTTCTTCAGTTATACACCGGCAATAGTATGTTGCTTGACAACTTTGAGCGGTAATGAATAAGCCAATTATTGCAAAATTAATAAGTAAAAAATATTTTTTTAACATGATATCTCCTTAAATTTGTGTAAGAATAACCTTAGATATGTCTTTATTATATGAGCTAATATATTAAATTTTTGTTAACAAAATTATTTTTAAAAAATTATCTTATTAGGAAAATATTAATAAATACGCGCCTACAATAAAATGAATATCTTTTTATTGATGGTGAAATTGTGAAGAAAATCTTTTTGCGTTGTCTTTTAACATTATTTTTTGTGCCAACTGAATCGCATACTAAAGAAAATGTCGGTAAAGAAATAAAGCATGGAGTAGAAAAAGCTGGGCATGCTATAGAGAAAGGAGTGAAAGAATTAACCGGGAAGAAAAATCCTTTAGAAGAAATTAAAGAATTAGTTGAGAAACTGCCAAAGGAAATTGAAGAACTTTTAGAGACTATGGATTCTAGCTATAAAGAAGTAACCGCACTAGAGGGCAAATCCGGAACAGAAGATGTACAAGAGTTGAACGGTTTTGAGAGTGAAATAGATAATACTATTAATAAACTGAAAGCAATGGAGGAAGAATTCTTAGCTAATCCAATTGCTAATGAACTGAAACAAGTTGCTGGAATATGCGATACGCCAGAAATTATGGCACTTGCAATGTTGCCAGAAGGAGGAGGAGCAGCAGCGTTAGTGTGTGGTAAAGCAAAAAGCGGACATTCAATGTTTGTTGGAATAGGCGCCAAAATGACAGCAATTATTAATAAGGCAGTATTGGTAAAAATGGATTTATCGCGTAAACTTGATGCCCTTGAGGCTAAAGCCGGCGATAGTATTGAAGAAACTGCAGGGAGCGTTAAAGGAACTATATCAAAAACATCAGCAGTTGCTAAGAAATAATACTTTATTAACTCTCTTTTATTTCTTATTGATCATCATGATCCTAATTTCGTCAATAGCCTTGGCGAAATTAAGGTCTTTTGGGGACGTTTTTACACAATTCATAGTAGTGATATGGCAGCGGTATAGCTTAAAAGGATTTTTAATTTTATCTAATCGCTCAAATATATGTCTTTACCACGCGAAGTAATATATTCAATTTTTTTTAACCAGAATTATTAATAAATTTTATTTTATAAACAAAATATTAATAAATACGCGCCTACAATAAAATGAATATCTTTTTATTGATGGTGAAATTGTGAGAAGAATCTTTATCTATTGTTTTATGATGACATTAATTGCCACAACCGAATCCTATGCAAAAAAGCCGAATATAGGTAAAGCTTTTAAAAGTGCTGGAAAAGGTATTGAAAAAGTTGGAAAAGATATCGGAAAAGATATCACTAAATTAGCTGGGAAGAAAAATCCTTTAACTGAAATTATAAAAATAGTTGAAAAACTGCCGGCAGAAATTAAGCATCTTATAAAAACCATGGATGATAGTTATAAAGAAGTAAAAGAACTTCACGGTAAGACATCCGGTGCAGTAGGTTTAAATCAGTTAAAAGATTTTGAGAAAGAGGTGGATGATATTATTGAGAAACTTGAATCTATGGAGGAAAAATTCATAGGTAATCCAATTGCTAAGGATTTAGAAAAAGCTTCCGATATATGTGATCTGCCACCTATCATGGCATTTGCAGCATTGCCAACAGGCGGTGGTGCCGCAGGGGTTGTATGTGGTAAAGCAAAAAGCGGACATTCAATGTTTGTTGGAATAGGCGCCAAAATGACGGCTATTATCAATAGAGCGATGCAAGTAAAAGCGGATTTATCGCGTAAACTTGATGCACTTGAAGCTAAAGCTGGCGGGAACATTGAAGAAACTGTAGAGAACATTGAAAAAACGGCAGGCAGCGCCAAAGGAACTGTGCCAAAAGCATCAGCAGCCACTAAGAAATGATACTTTATTCGCTCTCTTTTATCCCTTATTAACCATCATCGTCTTAATTTCGCCAATGGCTTTGGCGGGATTAAGATCTTTTGGACACGTTTTTGTGCAATTCATAATGGTATGGCAACGGTAGAGTTTAAAAGGATCGTTAAGTTCGTCTAATCGTTCATTTGTTTTGTCATCACGGCTATCTTGAATCCAGCGATTTGCTTGTAAAAGAGTGGCTGGTCCTAAATATTGATCGCCATTCCACCAGTAACTGGGGCAGCTTGTTGAACAACAAAAACACAAAACACATTCCCAAAGTCCATCTAATTTGGCTCTGTTCTCTGGGAATTGGAGTCTTTCTCTTTCTGTAAGCTGAGCATCGGACTGAAGCCACGGTTTTGTAGATGCATATTGCGCATAAGCTGCCCTTAAATCAGGGACCAGATCTTTTATTACTGGCATATGGGGCAGGGGATTAATCTTAACTGTTCCTTTAATATCAGAAATAGGCTTGGTGCACGCAAGTGTGTTTGTACCGTCAATATTCATAGAACAACTGCCACATACACCTTCACGGCATGACCGCCTAAAGGTGAGAGTTGTGTCGATTTCATCTTTAATTTTAATAAGCGCATCCAAAACCATCGGACCACACTTATTGGTATCAAGTTGAAATTGATCATAACTTGGGTTTTCATTTGAACCGGGATCAAAACGATAAATTTCAAAGGTTTTATTGGCGTTATGAGATGTGAGCGTTTTTCCTTTTTTAATCTTTGAATTTTCTGGAAGTCTTAATTGAACCATTCAAATCCCACCTCTTCTAAATCTAGCCTTACTTAAGTGTAACGTAATTTTTGAAAAAATGTCTATTGCACAAACCTAAGTGTAATAGTTTGTGAATTTCCTCCGGCGTCCACGACTGTGATTTCATAAAAACCTGCTTTTTGTGGCTGCCAGAGCATTTTTTGATTATGAAGAGGTTCAAGTTTATCATTAATAAACCAGGTAAATGGCGGTTCGCCTCCCTCTGATTGCAAGGGAATTGGATAAAATTCCGGTTTATTCTGATCATTTGTTTTTAATCTTAAGATGTGGGTTGATCCATCCAGCGGAAACACAATCTTGATTGGATTTGTGTTGTTTTTTCCATGAACATTAATGTTTGAGCCTTTCTTTATGTGTCTTAAGGCAACGGGAAGTAAATCATTAGGAAGAAGAATAACTCCTTTTGGTAGGGGATTTTCCTTATGTATTTGTGAAGAATTCAGTAAAAGAGTATCAAAAATTTTTAACAAAATTGGTGCTGCTGTTTTTCTCCCTAATTGATTGGGGCTTGCACTACCATCAGGCCTTCCTGCCCAGACTCCGACTGTGTAACCAGAATCTCCGCTCGTATACCCCATACAAATAGCATCACGTGCCCCATAAGAAGTACCTGTTTTAAAAGCAACAGCTTGCTTTCCTGTAGTATGCCAATCTAAAAAACCTTCTGGAACAGGTGAGTTTTCAAGGATTCGAGCGATATACCAGCTTGCTGCTTTCTTAACAAAGACTTTTTTTAAATCATTTTTATTATTTAGATTAATTTTTAAAGGAGAAAATTCACCTCCGTTAGCAAGCGCGCAATAAAGGGCTGTTAAATCAAAAAGAGTTATACCGACGCCACCAAGAGCAATAGGCAAACTTGCTATAGGCGATTTATCCGGTAATTTCAAGCGGACCCCTAAATTCTCTAATATGTCTTTGAATCGCTTTGTTCCAATATGTTCTAATAAAACCACCGCAGGGATATTGAGAGATTGCTGAAGGGATTCTCTTAAACTTAAAGTTCCATGAAAGGTGTCTTGAAAATTAGTCGGTGTGTAGCCTTGAAAATTGGTAAAAACATCATCGATTAATGTTTCAGGGTGAACAAATCCATCATCAAAAGCCATCGCGTAGATAAAAGGCTTTAATGCTGACCCCGGTGATCTTATGGCCTTGGTCATATCTACATGTCCTTCTTTTCGTTCATCTAAGAATTTTGCAGATCCTACGTAAGCCAGAATTTCTCTTGTTTTATTGCTGACAACAAGAGCCGCAGCTGTTTGATGATTCTCAAAGCTATCAAGTTGTTTCAACAACAGGCTCTCAAGGTTTTCTTGTAAGATTTTATCTAAGGTGGTGTTAAATACGTGAAGTTCAGGATTTTCCTTGATAAATGTTCTTATTAAATGGGGAGCTAATGAGGGAAATGGATGGCGTATAAAGGGAACTGGATCAGCCATTGCCTCGTTAGCTTGTTGTTCATTTAAAATATGATTTTGCATCATTCGTTTAATAACTTTGTTTCGCTGTAATTTTGCACGATCCGGATAAATGTGAGGACGAGTTGCGGTTGGGAATTGAGGAATTGCGACTAATAAAGCCATCTCTGCATGGGTTAATTGATCAGCTTCTTTTTTAAAATAGGCCAGCGAAGCGGCTCTGATCCCTTCTAAATTTCCACCATAAGGGGCTAAGGTTAAGTAAAATTTTAAGATGTCTTGTTTGCTATAATGAAGCTCTAGCTGAGCAGCACGAAGTATCTGAGTTAATTTGTTGATTATTGTTCTTGGTTTTGGGTCAAGAAGACGGACAACTTGCATGGTAAGGGTTGATCCACCTGAAATAATTTTTCTATGGATTATGAATTGACCAAAAGCCCTTAGAAGCGCTAAAGGATCTATTCCAGGATGATAAAAAAAGCGCTTATCTTCGAAAGAGACAAGCATTTTTGTAAATAATTGGGGCGGAGCACTTGTCAGAGGTAAACGCCATTTTTCGTCCACACTAGGCATGGCTGAAATTAATTGATTATTCCGATCATACAATAGGTACGATAAGTTTTTTGCTTTTTTAAGGGGAAGGGGAAATATAAAATCTAGCCCCCAGAGTCCTATAAAAAAAGCCAGAATACAGATGAGTTTACGATTTTGTAACAACCTCAACTTTTCCATGACCTGTCCTGGCAAATAAGCGTGGGTTGAACATATCCTCTACATATAGGCCGGGATGTTGGCAAATACCAGGCGTCACCGCTCTGATCACATAAGCTGTCTTAAAATTCTTTGTGCCCTGATCAAAAGGCAAAGCTGCAACAAAACGATCGTCACGAATTTCTGTATGACTTGTCTCAGACAATTGACTCCAGGGAAGTTCTGGTATCGGGCTTAAATTTGACGTTTTTTCACTTGGCTTTGTTTCAACCGCGCTTATAGAAACAGACTCAATTTCAAAGCAAGAAGGTAATAAATCAACAACTAGAAGTTGACCATTAGATGGCGTTTCCGTTGGATTTGAAATTTCACCATTAATGATAACAATAAGTTGCTCTCCTTGAGTTATAGGTTGTTTTGAAATATCCACCTCGATTCCATCGGGTTTGTAATATTTCCGGCTAGCGCTTAACCCTTTTGCATCTGCAGCCAAAGGTTTAGATGGAATTCCAGAAGCAGCAGTATTAATCCAAACATTTTCTGAACCATGGTTTATGACTTTTATTTCTCCAGTTTTTAAATCGGAAAGTGAAAAGACATGGGATAAAAAGTTAATTCCTGTTTTTTCTTTATCTCCAATTGTTAAGTGAATATTTTCGGTTTTTTTCATTGATGAAAAGGATCCAGCCGCCAGAACAATCCACGCTTTTTCTTGTGTACTTAGATTCTCTTTTGCTGTTTGCTGACCCAGGTTTTTAACTGCCATTTGGACTATGCCATTCGCTTCGGCCAGTGTAGGCGCAAGCTGGGCTGCTTCATTAGCAAGCAGAAGAATGGCACTGTAGTCACGGATAGAGCTGCCATAAGCAATGAATGATTTAGCTTCTTCTATTGCGAAAATTTCCTTAAATGCTTTGCTCCCTCGTTCCATATCACCAATTCTAACCAGTGCGTTTGCTAAAAATGCACGGCCCAAAGGTGTCTTAATGTCAGCAAAAAATGTATCAAAGCAATGACGAACAATACCCCCATCAATTTTCCCTGATTTTGTTAATAAATAAAGTCCATATAAGGCAGGCGTTAAATCAGACTTGTTATTGCTTCTTAATTGCGACTTTACAAAATCCAGTAACCAATCCTGGGCTTTTTCATAAACATATTTTGGAATTGGATGCTTAAAAGCTTGGGCTCTTTGCATAAAATCCAAACCATAAGCTGTAAGCCAAGCATCTTCTCTAACAGAAGATTGCCATAACCCAAAACCACCGTTGCTGCTTTGGCGCTGTGAAATTACAGCCAGTATATGTTGAACCTGGGTTTTTGTTTTCTCCTCATCTTTTTGATCAGAAAGAAGGCAGGTAAAGAGAGCACCAAAACCTTTGCTCAAGATTTGTTCTGTGCATCCATAGGAATAGTCCCTTAAAGATTTCAATATATTTTCTAAATTCCACATCAAAGAAGAAGACGCCGTCAAAGTTAATGAAACAGAATCTTCATTTAAACCATTAATCAAAGGGGAACCAATAATGAACGAATCTCCTGGTTTAATCCATTTAGCCTCTTCATTTGTAATCTCAGTAGAAAGAGGGCGTACTGACATTTCAAAAGAACGAGAAATGGTTTCAATATTATTACCGGATAGCTTCAAATTGAATTTTGCATCTCCAACTTTGTTTGCTTCAATGGGAATAGATGCACTCCAAGTTCCATCTTTGGTAAGAATTGTGCTGAGTTGCTCATCTTTGACAAGTTTGACTGCACCTTCTGTTTCTATGTTAACGTTATAATTTCCTTCCGAATCTGTGTGATTAAATAAAGTAAGACTCATGTGGCTTTGATCATTAACGGCTAAAAATCTTGGAAAGACAACTTCTGAAACGACCGGATCTCTTACCAAAAGTGATTCACTGCCGCTTCCAATTTTGGTTTTATTAAAGGCAACAATCATAATCCTAAGTGTCCCGCTAAAGTCAGGAACATCAAAGGTCAAGGTTGTTTTTCCATCTTTATCAACCGCGATAGGCCCACTATACAAGGATACAATTTTAAAGGCTCGTTTTGAAAGGGCGGCAAGGTTACGAGCAAGCGCCCCTTCATCACCGCCAGAACGTAAAGCTCCCACTTCACCTGGAATTGAGTCTATAATTTTCCCATAAATATCTCTCATCTCAATACCAAGCAGTCGTTTTCCTAAAAAATACTCATGGGGAAGGGGCGTTTTATAATCAGTTAACTGAAGGATTCCCTCGTCCACAGCTAAAGCTGTTACAAAGGTTTCTGTTTGAGATGTTCCCTCTATATGAAGCGGAATTTCAATTTTTTGACGAGGTTTGATTTCTTTAGGCAGAGTCATGTTTACTTTTAAAGTTCGAGCTTCAGCTGAAAGACCTGCCCACTGCACACCAACAGCCCGTTTTGGTAAAATGATGCTTTCTTTATTATTTTCTGAACCCTCAAGTGGACGAAAGGCCGTAACCAAAATATAAGCGCCTGTTCCCCAACTTTCATCGGCCTTTAAACTGACATCTGTACCATCTTTTGAAATGGAGATATTTTTTGTTTCGATAACGCCCTGATTTGCAACGACAAGAATGGCTTCTCCATCAAAAGGAGATTTAACATGAACGTTAACTTTTTCTCCGATTTCATAACTTGATTTATCTAATGTCACTTTAAGTTGGTCTGGTGATTGACTGTCTTGTGAGTGAGAAGAATATCCCTTTTCAAACCGATAACTGCTCATAACACCTGTGATTGGATCTCGGACCTCAAGACGATATTGATGCCAATCAGAGATAGGAACGCTTAAATGCAAACTTTCTGATGATTTTGCATCAAGAGTTCCTTTAAGAATGAAATGATCTTCCACAATTGGCTTATATTTCCATTTAGAATAAGGCGTTTCTTGGTACCAGTTATAATGAACCTTCTCAGCAAAAAGCTGATATTCAAGGTTTTTAACGTCAACCAATTTGCCTTCATTATTGACGGCTATAATTTCAACTTCTGTTGACGTTGCATCGTATGGAATTACAGTCTCACTTGTATGGCCCTTTAAACCAATTACAAAAGGTTTTGTCTGAAAATCAAACTTTAAAGTTCCAAGGCGTGGACGTCCTCCTTTATCAAAGATACTCACCTGAGCAACAACCTCAAGTGGAACATTTGTTTTAGGACTTTCCTTGATAATAGCATCAAGCTTAGTGTTGCCATTTGAATCCAAGGTCAAAGCCCCAAGGCTAATTCTGTCTCCTTCAAATTTTTCGTCAACAAGCCCAAATTGGTAACCTGGGTACACAGGATATGGATTTGCTTTTTGTCTAATCAAAAGGGACCCTTCACCGTTTAATCCTCCTGCAGCACTACCGAATAGAAATTTGGCATTAGCATTAATAACAAAAACTTCTGCAGGCACTACCTGGATTTTTTCACTTTTCAAAGAGACGAGAAGTCGGCTAGGGACAAAATCTTCAACAGCAAAAGTAAGCATGCCAATAGGATCTTTTTTAGGATCTGTGTAAACTAAGGCGGTCCATTGACCTGTATGTGCGCTATTGGCAATAGGGAAAGTTAGATCATAAAAACCTTGAGCATTCCCTGTAATTTGTTGATTAGAAACCACGATTCCATCAGGTCTTTGTATATGAAAAATCAAGGGTACATTTGCTTCGGCAATAGCTTTTTCATTTCGAAGAAGTGCATTGATTCTAATGCTTTCACCCGGGCGGTAGACCCCTCTTTCTGTATAAAGGAACGCGTCTAGAGCCTGCGGAACTTTTCTTCCACCTGTGCCTCTATCAGTAAAATCAAAAGCAGGTTGAGCTAATTTCAAATAACCAAAATTATTATCATCTCCATAAGCTAAAATAAGAGCGGGACGATTCCCGCCTTTTCCTCTTAAAACTTCCGCATCAAAGTGGGCAGCACCTGTTTCAGATGTTTTGGTTGTGGCCAAAATTTCATTATTGTAGGCGATCAGCTGTACTTCGGTGTTTTTAAGAGGCTTAGCAGACTTCAGAGAGTGAATGTGGACATCTAGGCCAGATTCACCCTTAAATGTTGTAATACCAAGATCTGTAATCAGTAACCATTGATAAGCAGATACGGGATAATCTAAGCTTCCTTCTTCTTTTGCATAAATCCCATAAATACCCGGTTTGGTTTCTTTGATGATCTCTTTAAATGGAATTTGTTTCGTTACGCTTTGGTTTACAGGCCCTCCAATTTCCATGATTCCATTATAAATTTCTTCTCCTGTTTCTTTTTTAATTCTGGATAAAGAATAATCGTACAAGCCAGAGTCAACTGCACCATAACGACGAACGAGATTTTCAACAAATGAGCGGTCACTAATGCGAACAACCTGCAAACTAACTTTCCCAATGTTAATGGCCGTTAGAGGGGCATGCTGAGCATCATCTTTCATCAAAATAGATCTATCGCTAAAAGCGAGGCGAGGGCTTTGATTTTCGACAATAAAGCTAATTTTTTCAGTTTTAGCGGTTTTCTCACCATATTTGCTTTTGATGCCTTCTTTGATGATCACATCATAGTTCTTGCCAAATTCAATGCCTGTTACGCAAATTTCTTGGTTACTTGCAAGGCGAACCTCTCCATCAACTTTAGGGGTGATTTCAAAATAATCTTTAAGATTGGTAATGTTAGAATCAATGGGGTGGCTAAAGATAAAGCAAACACTTGGGGGTGATGAGTCTTGATTAACGCGAAAGGATTGGTAAGTAAAAGGGTAAAGCTCTGCATAGTCTGGATATTTTTTCCTAAATTCTTTTATGTTAGTTAGGGGGTTTAGTTCTTGGAAATAAAGTTTTCCGTCACTGTGTGTAACTGCATAAAGAAGAAGAGCTTTTGCTTTATCATCCGGTGATACAGCATTCTTAAAAATGTAAGGGAGCAGTTTGTCCATCGCATTTCTTAGTTTCCAAGTGTCTTGATCTTTTTTCGATAATTGGTAATGGGCAAAAGCTAAATCCAACAGAGTTTCCATGTTTTTTACATCATGGCTGGCACAAATCTCTAATTCAGCTATAACCAGTTGCCATTCATCTTTTTTTAATGCTTCTTTTGCTCTGTTTTTTGAAAGAATGCTATCTTCTTTTCACAAAGATGATCCTCTTTCTTTTAAACTTCTGATGTATTCTTCAGACTGATTTATGACCCAAGAAGGGAAAGATATTTCTGCTTTTGCTTGAGTGAAAGATAAGAGAAAAACAAACAAAAAAAACCGAAAGGCCATCAGTTATCTCCAAAGATTTGACGAATCGTTTAACCGGATAATCAATCATGCATGATTACCTTGCTCTTGAAAAGAGTCCATAAAGGGTATAGATTTTCAAAATTGGCTTTTTATGAATTGGTTAAGAATTCGAGAGAGTCACGTATTGTTAAAATCGTATTTTGAAAGAAGATTTTTTTAATGGCCAACATAATAAATTACTCACCACGCTTACCTAAGCTTTTTAAAGATTTGGGAATGGATACTTACAAATCTCTGTTCGTAGTAGATGTAGGAGCAAGTGGGGGGATTCACGACCGTTGGAATCTTTTTGGAGAAAAGCTTGAGGCAATTGGATTCGAACCTTTAATAGCCGAAGCAGAGAGGTTAAATAGCATAAACACTAATCCCAAAATAAAATATGAAGAGGGGTTTATCGTTTATAAGAATCTGGATAAATATTATCCAGCTGAGTTAAGAAATAATGAGTACAATTTCTTTAATAGTTTTGCAAGATCAAGTGCAGCAAGGGCTAACCAGGCAAAAAATTACAATTATGCTCAAGAGCATTTTAATGCTGGAAAAGCAATAGTTCATTCTGAGCGTTTTTTTGAGATGGATGATTACGTAAAAGAGAATAATATTTCTGATATTGATTTTATAAAAATAGATACTGATGGTCATGATTTCCCTGTTCTACTTAGTGCTGAGCAATCATTACAAGATACTGCTGTTCTAGGTCTTGAGATTGAAGCTCAATTTCATGGAGCGCCTCATCCTTACGCAAATACCTTCTCGAATATAGATCAATTTGTAAGATCTAAAGGTTTCTCTCTTTTTAATTTGGATACTTATTTTTACTCGCGTGCGCAACTTCCCAATGAATTCTTATATGATATTTTTGCTCAAACAAAAAACGGAAAGATAGAATGTGGAGAAGCCTTTTATTTTCGTGATCTAGCAGATAAAAATTACACTCAAAAATTTAATTTCTCTGTAAGTTTGAATAAAGTGGTTAAACTTGCCTGTCTTTTTGAGGTGCATGGTCTCAATGATTGTGCTGCCGAACTTTTGATAAACAGAGCCGAAGAGTTTGGTTTCACAAAACATCTGGATGTTTTGCTGGATGCTTTGACTCCTTCTTTCAGAGGGAAACAGCTAACATACAAAGAATACATAAAGAGATTTGATGAAAACCCCGAAGAATGGTTTCCTTCAATAGAAGGAAAGATAAACGAGAGGCTTTTCGGTGATGCTTCTGGAAAGAGGGGCATACTTGTTAAGCTATTGAGTTGGGGGTATAAATTATTAAAAAAATTCAAATAGATATCATCTTTGAGAATAAGTTAAATAACAAGTGAAGAGCAGGATAGTATGTTAAAAATTTCCTTATGCCAAATAAACCCTTGGGTTGGGCATCTTTCTTATAATTTAGAAAAAATTAAAAAAGCCTATCTTTCTTGTGTTGAGAAAAATGCTGATTTAGTAGTTTTTCCTGAATGTGCAGCAACGGGATATCCCCTAGAAGATTTGGTTTTAAAGCCTCATTTTATGGAGAAAGTACAAGAAATTGTTAAGGCGTTTGTTCTTGTAACCTCTTCTCAAAAAGCAGCAGTAATTCTGGGATGTCCTTGGTTGGATAATGGCAGGATTATTAACACAGCTTTGTTTATTCAAAACGGCGAAATTAAGCAAGTCATCAGTAAATATGCGCTTCCTAATTATGGGGTGTTTGATGAAAAACGAGTTTTTGATCACGGTCCACTGCCAACTCCGTTAATTTATAATGGATTTAATATAGGAGTTATGATTTGCGAGGATATGTGGGTGCCTGAGCCTGCTTTGCATTTGCAGCAAAAGGGAGCAGATTTCTTACTGGTTCTTAATGGATCTCCGTTTGATTTAGGAAAAGATGATCGTCGTAAAGTAGAAGCTCGTAACCGAATTAATGAAACGGGACTTCCTTTAATCTATTTAAACCTTGTTGGGGGGCAAGACAGTCTTGTTTTTGACGGCAGATCTTTTGTTTTAGACGAAAAGGGCGAGACGGTTTGTGAGCTTCCAGCCTTTTGTGAAGCCATTGATTCTGTAACGCTCAACAAGCAAAATGGAACATGCGTAATTTCAGCTTTAGCAAATGATAATTATGAAGACAAAGATGGCCTTTTGTACAGAGCTCTTGTTCTTGGACTAAGGGATTACGTAGAAAAAAATCGTTTCGGCGGAGTTCTAATTGGTTTATCGGGCGGCATAGACTCGGCTATTTCAGCGGCTATTGCGGCGGATGCCCTGGGCCCTGATAGAGTGTCTTGCGTGATGATGCCTTCTTCTTATACTTCTAAGGAAAGTTTTGAGGACGCTGAAGCTATTGCAAAAGCTTTAAATATTGACTATGACATCGTTTCAATTGAACCAGCAATGACAGCTTATTCGAGCATGCTGAGCAAAAAATTTGAAGGAAAAACTCCGGATATAACAGAAGAAAACATACAATCCCGTGCCCGTGGAATGGTTTTAATGGCCCTTAGCAATAAACTTGGATGGATGGTTCTATCAACGGGTAACAAGTCCGAAATGGCTGTTGGATATGCAACACTATATGGCGATATGTGTGGCGGTTATAATGCTCTAAAAGATGTCTACAAAACTCAGGTTTTTGCTTTATCAAAATGGAGGAATGAAAATTTCCACCCGGATTTTCTTGGACCTAAAAGCGAGGTCATGCCGACAAGAGTCATAACAAAACCTCCATCAGCTGAATTGAAACCGGATCAAAAGGATCAAGATAGTCTGCCAGAGTACGAAATTTTGGATGCAATTCTGCGTGGATTGATCGAAGAAGATTCATCAATAGAAGAGATTGCAAAAAATGGCCTACCTGAAAAAGAAATAATGCGGGTTTTTAAAATGCTAGATAAGGCTGAATATAAACGCCGCCAATCTCCTCCAGGTCCTAAAATTACAGCTAAAGCCCTATCGCTTGAAAGACGTTATCCTATTACGAATGGATTTATGCTTAATCTATGAGCGAGTTGATCTCTGTCATTCTTCCAACCTATAATCGTGCGGTGGATTTAAAAAAGGCGATTGAGAGCGTTTTAATTCAAACATACAAAGATTTTGAATTGATCGTTGTTGATGACGGGTCTTCGGATGAAACGGATGAACTGCTTAGTGAAATTAAAGATCAGCGTGTTTTTTCCATTAAACACCAGATAAACAAGGGTGCGGCTGCTAGCCGAAATACCGGAATAAAGGCAAGTAAAGGGAATTATATAGCGTTTCTTGATTCTGATGACACGTGGCATCCGGATAAACTAGAGAAACAGTACCTGTTGTTATCAAAAAGCAAATCCTCAGTTGGGGGATGTGTCACGTATTATGATTTAATATACCAAAATAAGATTATTAAGCGGCAGATCCCAATCCAAGAGGACTTTTATAAGCAAAGTTTATTCGGGTGCAATCTGAGTCCTGGAAGTACTTTGATGTTTAAGAAAAAATGTCTTGAAAAAATTGGATTTCAAAACGAGAATTTGAAAAGATTTGAAGATTGGGAATGGCAAATTAGGTTTAGTCAGCATTATGATTGGGTATCTTTACCTGTTTCATTAGCGAATATTAAAGCAGGGCACGTTGCTGATTTTGAAACGTGTAAAAGATCCTTAAGTGTACTTTTTGATGTTGTTCGGGTAAAAGAAAAAAAGGATATGGTTCCTGTAAAGATGGCAATTTCTTATGAATTGTTTTATGCTGCACTTAAAAATAAAATGATGCTTAGCGCTGGGTATTATTTCTTAAGAACATTCATGAATAGTCCTTTTATATTTATCCAGAATTTATTAATCCTAGTCAAACGTAAAATAATAGAGTTGTTAAGATAGTTATGAAAAATATTAAAAAGCCCCTTTTATCCGTTGTTGCAACATCGCGAAACGATGGTCACGGGGGAAACGCCCTGTGGAGAACGCAGCATTTTGTCAATGGTCTTGCTGCTCAAGCTTTAAAGTTTGAGTTTCCAATAGAACTTGTGTTGGTTGATTGGAATCCACCTATTGATAAGAAAGGGTTATTTGAAGCGCTTGATTGGCCCGAGAAGAATTCTTATTTTTCATATCGTGTTATCCAAGTCCCGCATGAATACCATAACAAATTTAAATTTTCGGATAAGCTACCCTTGTTTCAATATATTGCCAAGAATGTTGGAATCAAAAGGGCTAGCGGAGATTATATTCTTTCCACAAATATTGATATTCTATTTTCTAATGAGTTAATGCAATTTCTCAAAACAGAACTTAAGCCTGGATATTTATATAGAGTTGATCGATATGATACGGATCTAAAAGAAACCGTTTCTCCTTTTTTGCCATTTGAAGAAATATTAAAGATTTCTCAGCATAATGTTGTGAGAGTAAATGCAAAAATTCAAACAATTCCTTATAGCACTTTCATTAAAAGGCATCCTTTTTTTAACACACACATTTATATAATCTTCTTTTCTTTAATTGACGCCATTCGTATCATTCTAAGATATATTTGGAAAGTTTTAATTAAGATTACTTATGTAACAAGACCTTTAGTAGTAAAGTCTATTTTAAATCCTTGGAAAATTCCCAAACATATTAAGATGTGTTGGAATGAACTTTTGAATGATGGTAAGAAGTTTTTCTCCTATTTGAAAAATGTATGCAGGGTTGTTAGATCTCCTACTAAAGCTTTTCATACGAATGCCTGTGGTGATTTTACCTTACTATCCAAAGATGATTGGGAGAAATTAAAAGGATATCCTGAATGGGAGCTTTATTCCTGGCATATTGACTCTGTGTTGATTTATCAAGCGTATCATAATTCTATAAAAATGAATAATTTGCCAACTTCTCATGCGATTTTTCACATAGAACACGGCCAAGGTTCGGGGTGGACTCCAGAAGGCGCAAACCTTTTATTTGATCGTTTGAAAAAACAAGGGATATCTTATATGTCAGACGATGACCTTGCTGATGAGTTCGAAAAGCAAAAGAAACTCCAAAAACAAAATAAGCCAGTGGTTTATAACGATGATAATTGGGGGGCTCCTGACGTTCAGTTTCCTGAAAGAGGTTCTTTGGAAAAAGCATGATTACTTTTTTCTCTGTACCTAAAGCTTTTAAGGGACACATTGGGGTTATCCAAACCAATGCCATTGAAAGCTGGTTGAAATTAAACCCGTGCCCTGAGATTATCCTTTTGGGAAATGATGAGGGAGTGGCTGAGGTTTGCCAGAAATATGCTCTGCGACACATTCCGGACTTAAAATATCATCCCGAATGGAGGGCCCCTCTTTTAGATGACATTATCGGAAGCGCAAAGAAAAAGGCGAACTTTAATAATCTTTGTTTTATTCATACCGATATTATTCTATTTCAAGATTTTTTAGAGGCTTTTCAGTTAACATCCAATCGTTTTGAAAAATATTTGATGGTAAGCAGCCGTTGGAATATGAATATAGATAAAAGATTAGACTTAAGTTCTGAGAAAGAACGCCATAGTCTGAGACAGTCTGCTTTAGCTGAAAATGACATGTACCCTTCAGGAGGGAGTGATTTTTTTGCCTTTCCGAAACAGTTATTTAAGTCAATCCCTCCTTTTCTATTAGGAAGAGGCTATTGGGATAATTGGATGATGTATCAAGCTTTAAAAGAGGGTGCGGCGCTTGTTGATACAACATCAGACGTGGTGGCCCTTCACCAAAATCATGATTACGCTCATATTGATGGGGTAAATATTGGCGAACGTAATACAGATCGTGTTTTTAAAGCCCAGCAAGGAAATTATAATTTATTCTTGGCAGGAGGGCAAAAAAATGTTTACAACAATTACGATGCTGATTATGTATTAAGGGGTGGTTTTTTTTATTCCACATGGGGTTTGTCTTTTTTAAAAAGGCACATAAAATCAACAGTTAGAAGAATTAAATTACGGATTAAGGGCAAGTAAATGAAAGTATCTATTATTGGGCTTGGTAAACTCGGTTCTCCAATGGCGGCTGTCTACGCTAGTAAAGGGTTTGAGGTCATTGGTGTTGATAAGAATCCAACTTACGTAGAAGCCATTAATACAGGAAAAGCACCTGTTGATGAACCACAGTTACAAGAATTTATAGATGCTAACAAAGAGCGTTTGACGGCAACGTTAGATACTGGCGATGCTGTAAAAAGTACCGATGTTACTTTTGTTATCGTTCCAACACCAAGCGGGCCCGATGGTACGTTTACAAATAAATATGTTCTGGAAGCAATGAAAGAAATTGGTGCATCTCTTAAAGAAAAATCAGATTATCATTTGGTTGTTGTGACCAGCACAGTTATGCCAGGTTCCACAAATGGTGAAATTAGACAGGCTCTAGAAAATGCTTCTGGGAAAAAAATTGGTGAAAAATTAGGGTTATGCTATAGCCCTGAATTTATTGCGCTTGGTTCTGTTATCAGGGACATGCTCTATCCAGATTTCTTTTTAATAGGGGAAAGCGATGAAAAAGCCGGGGCATTATTAGAAGAAATTTACAAAAATGCCTGTAGTAATTCACCCAGAGTAGAACGGATGAATTTTGTGAATGCAGAATTAACAAAGATTTCGGTGAATACATACGTCACAACAAAAATTTCTTACGCTAATATGCTATCAGAAATGTGCGATTATCTTGAAGGGTCTGACGTTAATGTTGTGACACAAGCAATTGGCTGTGACAGTCGTATTGGCCATAAATACTTAAAAGGCGCTGTTGCTTATGGCGGACCGTGTTTTCCCCGTGATAACGTAGCATTTGGTTGTCTTGCCGATCAACTTAAAGCAAATGCTGACATCGCTATTGCAACAGATTCCATTAACAGGGGTCAAAAAGATCGAGTTTTGAAAATGATCAAAAATCTCGACAGTAAACCTAAAAAAATTGGTGTTTTGGGATTGTCATACAAACCGGGCACACCTGTAATAGAAGAATCGCAAGGTATTAGCTTGGCCGTTGCATTATTAAAGGCTGGTTATGAAGTCGTTGTATATGACCCAATGGCAATGCCTGCAGCAAAATCAGTTTTAAATAGCAGCGTTGACTATGCTACATCTGCTGAGGATTGTATCCAGAAATGCGATAGCGCCGTTTTAATGACGGCATGGCCTGAATTTTCTGAGCTAAAAGCAGATGCGTTTTCTGAAAAAGACAAAGGTTTCGCTATCATCGATTGCTGGAGAGTATTGCAAAAATCGATGTTTAAAAACGTTGAGGTTGTCTATCAGGGCGCGGGTTTTTTAGCTCATTCAAAAGAGGAAAAAGTTGTTAATGCCGTCGCTTGTTAATTTTCCAAAAACAGCAGGTGACCGTTTGCCGTTTTCTGATGATTTAAAAATAACTCCTGTTATTCTGTGCGGTGGATCAGGGACAAGGCTTTGGCCATTATCACGCAGTTTGCATCCAAAGCAATTCTGTTCTCTTGTGGGAAAAGAAAGTTTGTTTCAGCAAACTGTTAATCGTGTGCTTCACAATACGCTTTTTGCGAGCTCAATCATAGTAGCGAACCATCAACATCGTTTTTTGATAGAGCAAGAAATGAGGGAAGCTGGTTCGACTGATCATCGTTTAATACTAGAGCCGTGTTCTCGTAATACGACGCCGGCTATTGCGTTAGCATGCTTGGCTGCAGCTCAAAGTGATCCGGAATCTATTCTCCTTGTTATGCCGTCCGATCATTTGATTGAAGATAAACAAGAGTTTTTAAAGACAGTTCATGATGGTTTAGAGGATGCAGAATCCGGTCATTTGGTGACATTTGGAATTACACCCACGCGCCCTGAGACAGGTTATGGATATATTCATTATGAAAATGATTCCAACGCACTAAGTCAGAAAGTTATTCGTTTTGTGGAAAAGCCAGATGCAGCTGCGGCTGAGTCTTATATTTCTTCCAAGCAATATTTGTGGAATAGTGGCATTTTCCTTTTTAAAGCTTCTAGTTTTCTAGATGCAGTTGCCGCTTTTGAGCCTGAAATCTTGGGCATTTGTCGAAGAATTTTTGAAAATAAAAATATTGGATATCCATTATCAGTAACTAAAGAAGTCTTTGAAAAATGCCCCTCTGTTTCCGTAGATTATGGAATTATGGAACGGTCGAAATCAGTAAAGGTTGTGCCGTTGAGTACAGATTGGAATGATTTGGGTAGCTGGGAAGCTTTGTGGGATACAGCAAGCAAAGATGAAAGTGGTAATTGCTTAGAGGGTGATGTTGTCACTAATAATGTTAAAAATTCTTACATACGTTCTGAAGGAAGACTCGTTACCGTTGTGGGGCTTGATGATGTCATTGTTGTAGATAGTCAAGATGCTGTTCTTGTTGCAGCACGATCTGCTTCGCAAGATGTAAAGAAGATCGTTGAGACACTTCAATCTAGAGATAGGCCGCATACACATTCCCATCCATTAACTCAAAGACCATGGGGGACATTTCAAAGCGTAGATAAAGGTGAGCGATTTCAAGTTAAAAGGATTACCGTTAATGCGGGATCCAAGCTTTCTTTACAATTACATCATCACCGAGCCGAACATTGGATCGTTGTGAGTGGCACGGCTAAAGTGACAAAGGGTGAAGAAGAACTTTTCGTATTTGAGAATGAATCTATCTATATTCCGTGTGGCGTTCAACATCGCCTTGAAAACCCAGGAAAAATTCCATTAGAACTTATTGAAGTTCAATCAGGCTCTTATCTTGGGGAAGATGATATTGTTCGTCTTGGGGATGATTATGGAAGAACTTAATAAAGCAAAATTTGATGAACATAGTAATAACTACAAGAATCTCGTTAATAATTCTGTAAATTTCTCAGGATTAACTGTAGATTTTTTTACTCAAGGTAAGGCGAACTTTTTCAATCATTTACTGAAAGATAAAAGAAATCATACAATTTTAGATATTGGGTGCGGGGTAGGGGACCTTCATCCCTATTTATCTCAAAAGCAAAGAAAAATAGTTGGCGTTGATGTATCCTCTGAAAGCATAAAAATCGCAAAAGAAACGCACCCCCATAACACCTATTCAGTGTATGACGGAAAAACTCTGCCCTTTGAAGATAATACCTTTGATGCTGTTTTAACTGTCTGTGTTATGCATCATGTGATTCCAGCACAATGGCAAAGCTTTATTCATGAAATGATAAGAGTTACAAAAAAAGAGGGGACGATTGCGATTTTTGAGCATAACCCCTTTAACCCTTTGACTCGAATAGCTGTCAATCGGTGTCCTTTTGATAAGGACGCTGTTCTTTTAAGGGCAAAACAGGTTGAAAAGATGCTTTTATCGACAAAAGAAATCAAGCCAACGTCCGATTATATATTCTTTACCCCGTTTAAACACAACTTTTTCAAAAAAATAGACTCTCTATTTAAGTGGGTGCCTTTAGGCGCACAATATTGTACTTATGGACAGAAAAACTAACATTATGAAGTCAATTCTTGTTACCGGAGGCGCTGGATACATAGGCAGTCATGTATGTTATGCTCTAAAGCAACAAGGTTATTTGCCTATTTGTTTTGACAACTTTAGCTCGGGGCATAGATGGGCCGCTAAATTTGGGCCTATTGTTGAGGGAGACCTTCTCGAATCTCAAGAAATTGAAAGAACAATTGAGGAATACAAACCGTTTTCAATTATTCATCTTGCTTCTTTTATCCAAGTCGGAGAATCTGTAAAAAACCCTGCAAAATATTATGAAAACAATATTGCAGGAACTATTAACCTGCTAAAAGCCGTGCAAAAATATGAAATACCATATTTGGTTTTCTCGAGCTCAGCGGCTGTGTACGGCACACCAGAGTATACGCCAATTGATGAAAATCATCCTTTAAAACCGATCAACCCATATGGCCATACAAAGCATATAACAGAAATTATATTGCAAGATTGGGATAAGGCCTATGGACTAAAATCAGTCAGCCTTAGGTATTTCAATGCAGCAGGAGCCTTTCCAGAAGAAGGATTGGGCGAAGCGCATGAGCCTGAAACTCACTTAATTCCCCTTATGATTCGTGCGGCACAACACCAAAAAGCAATCCAGATTTTTGGGAATGATTACGATACAGCTGACGGAACTTGTGTCAGGGATTACATCCATGTACTCGATTTAGCGAACGCTCATCTTAAAGCCTTAGATTATCTAGTAACAGGGGGTGAAACTGTTTGTTTAAATTTAGGAACTGAAATTGGGGTTACCAATTTACAAATGGTCAATCTAATCGAAGAGCTTTTTTCAACAAAAGTTCCGTATAGATTCTTATCTAGAAGAGAAGGTGATCCTTCTATTTTATTAAGCTCAGCTTTGAAAGCTAAAGAATTATTGAATTGGCAGCCAAAGTATAAAATTAGTGATATTTTACAACATGCCTGGCAGTGGCATTCAAAGGAGATATATGGAGAATAAGTTTTACAGATATCAGGCTTTCCCTTTTTTTCTGGCAATTTTAAGTATATATATTTTGTTGATTATCTATCTTGATAACACAAACATTACAACGAGCAACGGTTTTTATAAGTCGATAGATTCTAATGGTTGGGAAAAAGGAACTCGACATGCTGTTGACAGCGGAGGACTTTTATATGCCTTTAGTATGGGAATGATTTCAAAGTTTATTCCTGATTCACTTGTTAGTTTTTATGGAGAAGTCACTAATTTTGTTGCTTATCGAAAGCTTGCTTGGATTAACAGTTTTTTTGGGGCTGCTTCTAGCACAGTTGTGCAGGTTCTCGCCTATCAAGTTACCAAAGATAAAATTTGGTCCTTAGGCACAGCTTTTGTTCATGCTTTTTCCGCTTTTATTTTAATCAATAGTATTATTTCCGAAGACATCATACCCGGATATTTTTTCTTTGTTTTAAGCTTTTTATTTCTCTATAAAGCCCTTGAAGGAAGTCACGTAAGGCTTTTTTTAGCAGGATCAACTTTATCTGTTATTGCTATGATGCTGCTTCATTGGAGTTTGTTTCCTCCATTAGCGGCTTCATATTTTGTAGTACTATGTTTTCTGACTTATCATGAACGAGCATACTTACGGTTCTTTTTTGAGCAATTTTTTATATTGATTGTCGTTCTGTATATTTTTTCAAAATTAGCAACATTTTTTGCATCGGGTAAATATAATATTGACCTTTCAGTTTGGAGCATTCTTTATCCTAATAAAGCTGGTCCAGGTTCTTGGGTTGGATTTGATTGGATAAAGTTAGCATGTCTATATGAAGGAGTGGGGAACTATCTGATTGGAGGGAAAAATGTTGGAGTTCCCTTTTCTGGAGATTTTTCTCATGTAATAAGAAATATTATTTCTTGGAGTATAACATTATCTTCCGTAGTGTTTTTATTAATTATGTTTTTTAAAGAAGAGAAAAAAAATCTTAAAATCATAGCTCTTTTTGGTTTAAGTATTTTCTTTTTTGGTGAGTGTCAGAATTTGTATGGACAACCTCAAGATCCTCAATTTCAAGTGCAGCCGATGTTTATTTTAACGACGTGTTTAATTTGTTTAAATTTTTTGCGTCCAGCAATTAAAAATTCCATGAGGATTGTGATGTTGGTTTTTGCCCTAATCATTGGAATAGACAATTTTGTTGCATTACAACCGTACTGTTCTGGTGACGGTATAATGGTACGAGGATACAAGGAATTTCGTGATCATTTTCCAAAAGACTCCACTAAAATTGTTCATCTTGCCTACGAAGGATGGAGTCCTTGGTTAATGTTGTTTGACTACGAAGGTGACTTCAAAGTATATCTCAAAGATGTTACCTGTCTAAATACTCCTTTTCATTTTACGCCTGGCATCAGTGTAAAAGATGGGGCTCAGCAAATCATGAGTGATATAGATGCAGCATTGGCATTAGGAAAGCGTGTAATTGTAACTGTCCCTTGGGTTGATCCGGATTATATCTATGCGCTGCGTGCTCAAAACCTTACAAAAGATCAAACAATAGAGCTCAGAAAAATCCTGTTAGAGCATTATCAAATAAAATCTACTTACAAACTAAAATGGGGTGAATTTGCAGAAATTGAAAAGAGGAAATCTAATGACTGAAGATATTACTTATTCATTTGTTATTCCTGTTTATAATGAAGAGACAGGCTTACCTGAGCTTTTTTCTCGTATGGAGACAACTTTAGAAAAACTGGATGGAAATGCAGAGATTCTTTTGATAGATGATGGAAGCAAGGACAAAAGCTATGAGATTCTGTCTGCTCAAAATAAAAAGGATTCTCGTTTTAAGGTCATTAAATTTTCTCGTAATTTCGGTCATCAAAATGCGGTAACGGCAGGAATGGATCTGTCTAAAGGTAAGGCAGTTATTATAATGGATGCAGATTTGCAAGATCCGCCAGAGGTTGTTTTTGATTTAATTACCCAGTGGAAATCAGGTTTTGATGTTATTCATGCTGTAAGACAAAGTAGAGTAGGGGAAAGCTGGTTTAAATTATTTACAGCAAATGCTTTTTATCGCTTTCTTGAAAAAATTACAGAAACAAAAATCGTTAGAAATGCCGGAGATTTTCGCCTTATGGATAGAAAGGTTGTTAATGCTTTTTGTCGTCTTCGAGAGCAACACCGATTTATAAGAGGGCTATCTTGTTGGGTTGGATTTAAACAATCTTGCGTTTTGTACGAACGCCAAGCGCGTTATGCAGGGGAAACAAAATATCCTTTAAAAAAGATGGTTAAACTAGCTGTTAATGCCATTACTTCTTTTTCCGATTGGCCGCTTCAGCTTGCATTCAAAATAGGAATGTTTGTGTCTTTTTTGTCATTTATTACAGCATTATCTCTAATTTTTTTGAGCTTTACTGATATTATGTTAGTTCCAGGCTGGGCATCTATTATGGTGTTTATGGGATTTTTAAATGGCATGATGATGATGATGATGGGACTTATAGGAATTTATGTTGGTCGTATTTTTGAGCAAACAAAGTCAAGACCTTTGTACATTGTAGAAGAATTCAAAGAGGGTAATTAGGGCCTTCACCGTCTTCCAAATAGTTTTTCAATATCTTCTTTTTTTAGTTCAATATAGGTGGGCCTGCCGTGGTTACACTGTCCTGAGTGTGGGGTGTTTTCCATTTGCCTTAAAAGGGCATTCATTTCAGGAATAGACATGGTTTTTCCAGCACGAATACTGCTGTGACAAGCTAAAGTAGAGAGGATTTCATGTAGCTTTTCCGTTAAAGAATAGCTTGTACCAAGCTCTTTTAAGTCTGCAATCAAATCGCGGATCATAGAAGCCACATCAATACCGGAAAGAAGCGCTGGGATTTGCCTGATGACTAATGAGTTCGTGCCAAAGATTTCAATGCCTATCCCAAGGCGTTTTAATTCATCTAAATAAGGCGTTAAGAAATTAATATCATTTTCAGTTAAGGTGACCATTTCAGGCAGCAAAAGCGTTTGGGAACGCAATGTGTTTTCCTGATACTGTTCTTTCATCTTTTCATAAACAAGACGCTCATGAGCTGCGTGTTGATCTACAATGACGAAACTGTCGCTTTTCTCGGAAATAATATATGTTTTGTGCAGTTGAGCTTTAGCCAGTCCCAGGGGATAAGAATTTTCCTCACTTAAATCAGGTATTTCATCCTCAAAAGCCTTGCTAGCTATATTGATGGCTTCATTGGCAAAAGTTTTTGCTTGATAACTATTTCCTGCATAAACAGATGAAATTCTGCCTTGCAAGGGAATTGAGCTGGTTGATGAAAATGAAGGGTAATTTCTTTTTTCAATGCCTATTTGTGTGTTGCTACCTCTCAAAATTGCGACAGCTTCACTAGCCAAATGGGTAGATGTTTCCCTTGTGCTTTCGTTCAGTGTCTGTTTCAAAGCACTTATTAACAGCCCTCTTACAACTTGTGCTTCTCTAAACCTGACTTCGGCTTTAGCTGGATGGACATTGACATCAACTTCCGCGGGGTCAATCTTTAAAAATACGGCAAGGGATGGATATCTATTACTGGGAAGAAAATCTTGGTATGCAACTCTGATAGCGGCGCTCAGAGATTTATCTTTTATGGGTCTATCATTAACAAAAAGATACTGCTCTGTTGATTGGCTAGAATTATAAGTTGGAAGGCTTATCCAGCCGTTTATTTCCATGTGATCTCGAATAGCCGTAACTTGTCTGCAATTTTCAGTGAATTCATTTCCAAGAACCACTTTTAGTCTTTCCGGAAAAGTTGCACAACTGGGGTAGTGGAAAATAACTCTATTTCCTTCCTTTAAAGTAAATTCAATTGAAGGATGAGCAAGGGCTAAACGATTTAAATAATCAGTACAATGTCCAAGTTCGGTTGTTGGTGACTTTAAAAATTTTAAACGGGCAGGGGTGGCATAAAAAAGATCTCTAATGATGACTCGTGTACCGTTTGGATATGAGGTTGGAACTAAATCGCTTTTGATTCCTCCTTCAACCCCAAGTTGCCAGGCCATGTCTTGATTCTGTGGCTTGCTAATAATTGTGAGGCGACTAATGGAACCGATAGAAGGTAGAGCTTCTCCCCTGAAACCAAAACTATGGATATTAAATAAATCACCTGTGCTTAGTTTTGACGTTGCGTGACGTTCTATACACAAGGCCAAATCTTCAGGATTCATCCCGAAGCCATTGTCAATCACCTGAATTAAAGTACGGCCACCATCTCTTAAGCTAACCTCTATTTGAGTCGAACCAGCATCGATCGCATTTTCAACAAGTTCTTTAACGGCTGCTGCCGGACGTTCAATAACTTCTCCTGCAGCAATCTGATTAATAAGAGCAGGGTCAAGTAGCTTAATTCGCTGTTGCATCATTATTCAGTATGTAAAGAAAGTTGAGGGGTTTTAGCAAGACACCATAAAATAAGTCCAGGAAAAGCAGCTAAAAATTGCACAATACCAAAAAGCAAGGATAATGCTAATGCTTCTTCTTTAGGTATCCCATAAATGCTCAAGATCACAACCATTGCCCCTTCTCTAAGGCCCCATCCTGCAAAAGAAATCGGAATGGCTGAAACAATGATAACAAGAGGAATGGAAACGAAGATTTGAAAAAGTGTTAGCTCTAATCCTATGCCAGCGGATAATAAAAAGGCACCCATAATAAGGCATAAAGAAGCAGTAAGGGATGTTATAAAAATAATAAGTGCCTCAGCTTTGTGAGAAAACATTAAAGAAATAGACTCGGAAAATTTAACGATTGGCATTAAAAATAATGGCAATTTTGATTTTGCAAACTTTAAACCATAAAGAGCGATTAATCCTCCGCCGACAAGGACTAAAATCAATATCATTAAGTCCCCGATAGAAGAAGTAATCAGGCTTTTCCATTCAACAAAACAACCTAAAAGAGCGAAAATAACAAAACTCGAAATACCATAAAGACGATCAATAAGCGTTGTGCTTACTGAGAGTGCAGTAGATATTTTGTAGCGTTGCTTAAGAATGATCCCTTTATAAACATCTCCCCCTACTGAACTTGGTAAGCATTGGCTTAAAAAGGCACCAATTGCTGTATGATAGCATGCATCCCACAGAGGAATCGGGTTTGAAAGGCTGCAAATAATTTTCTGCCAACGCATTGCCGTAGCTAATATCCCCGCAATCGTCAACACAATGCTAAAAGCTAAAAGATAAAAAGGGACGTGTTTTAAGGTGAATAAAACTTGTGTGTAATCGATATTGTTAAAGAGAAAATAGACAATAATTCCTGTTAGACAGATTTTTATAAGAAAAAATAAAAACGCTCGATTCATAAGTGGTAATTTTAACGAAAGGTTGATTCTTGTTTTTACCAGGTATCATTAACGAAATAAACTAAATATTAGGATTTATGGATTAATCTTGGGCAATGTCAAAGATTTAAAGATTTCACCAATGATCCTTTATCATCTTAATGAATTTAAGAATGCAGCGATGTGGCCTGCCCATTTATGGAGTGAGGCTAATCATTTATTTCTTCAAATTTTACCTTTTGAAGACACGCCCTTTACACGTTTAATTTCAGCTTCTAACGAAATTGTTGAAAGAACAACCCGTGTTTACACAAAACCTGCTTTTAACATTCAATTCAATAAAAATGATGCGGGTAAAAGTATTCAAGTCGAAGAAAAGATAATTCGGGAAAAACCATTTTGCACATTAAAACAATTTATTCGAAAGCAAAATAATAACGTCATAGGAAAAGAAGAACCTACTGTTTTGATTGTACCACCGTTATCGGGTCATTTTGCAACATTGCTTCGAGATACAGTTGCTACAATGGTGGTTCACCATAATGTTTTTGTCATGGATTGGCATGATGCTCGTTTGGTATCCTTAAAACATGGAGCATTTGACATTGAAACCTATGTTGATTATTTGCTGGAATTCATGACAAATCTTGGCTCTGACATTCACGTTATGGCAGTTTGTCAGCCAGCAGTTCCTGTTTTAATGGCAGTTTCAATTTTAGCAGATCGAGGTGATATTAACCAACCAAAGTCAATGATTTTGATGGGAGGGCCAATTGACACCCGTATTAATCCAGGCAAGGTTGATAAGTTTGCAAAAGAGCATGATATTGGGTGGTTTAAGAGAAACATTATTACTAAGATACCAGCTTATTATCCAGGTGCCGGAAGACAGGTTTGTCCAGGATTTATTATGCTCAATGGGTTTATGTCTCTTAATTACGAACGTCACAAAGAAGCCAATTTTAATCTTTTTCTTAATCTCGTTAGGGGGGATATGGAACATACAGAGTCCCACAAAAAATTCTATGATGAATATAGATCCGTAATGGATTTGCCAGCCGAATATTTCTTAGAAAGTATTTCGACCATATTTCAAGAGCACGCATTACCGAAAGGAAAGATGTATTGGAGAGGGCAAAATATCAACCCAAAAGCTATTCAAAGAACTGCGTTGATGACTGTTGAGGGGGAATTGGACGATATTTCACCCATCGGTCAAACCTTTGTTGCACACAAACTTTGTTCAAGTCTTTCAAAAAACTTAAAATACCATCATTGCCAAGCAGGGGTGGGGCATTACGGGATCTTTAATGGCCATCGATGGAGAACCGAGATTTACCCAAAAGTTAAACTTTTTATCTCTGAAAATAATAAATAGCCTTCCTCATATTGAAACCAATTTATTAAAAAAATCATTAAAAAATATTTAAAATTTATGTCAAACTTATAGAAAGTAATCCTGAAGACTATTAATTTGTTTTTAGATGTTTAAATCTTTATGGCGCATTTTAACAACCGTAATTTTTGTAGTTACAAGTATTGGCGCTGTTTCGTTTTTTCTATTTTTTTATTTTGGAAGAGGATTGCCTGACTACCAATTTTTAAGGGACTATAGACCCAGTGTAGCAAGTCGATTTTATACAAACGACTATCAATTATTCAAAGAATATGCTCGCGAAAAGAGAGTATTTGTTGCAATTGAAAATATCCCCCCTTTGCTGGTTCAAGCTTTTCTATCTGCTGAAGATAAAAATTTCTACTATCATCCCGGTATAGATTTTTTGAGTATTTTTAGGGCAGTCCTTAACAATACATTTAAGGGGGTTTGGAATGGAAAAGCTCTTGGTGCTTCAACAATCACTCAGCAAGTTGCTAAGAATTTTTTAGTTGGCAATGAAAAATCTTTTGATAGGAAATTTAGAGAAGCGATTATGTCTATGCGACTTGAAATGGCATTACCCAAAGAGCGTATTTTAGAACTTTACTTAAACCAAATTTATTTAGGTATGGGAAGTTATGGTGTTGCAGCTGCAGCTCAGACGTATTTTGGTAAATCTTTAGACCAATTAACAGTTGCCGAGTGTGCTTTTTTAGCTTCTCTTCCAAAAGCACCGGCAACTTATCACCCAATAAAAGAGCAAAAACGTGCAAAAGCAAGGAGAGATTGGGTAATTGGAAGGTTGGTTGAGGATAATATTATTTCTGCAGAGGAGGCTAAACATGCGCAAAGTGATCCATTTAAAGTCACTATAGATTCTTCATACATTGTTAATGCCGATTATTTTGGAGAAGAAGTCAGGCGTGAGTTAATGCAACGTTTTGGTGAAAATGTACTTTATACAGGGGGGCTTAGCGTTTTTACAACTGCTGATCCTTTTTTACAGAACGCAGCAGATAAAAGCTTGCGTAAAGGATTACAAGAATATGACAGAAGGCATGGATGGAGAGGCCCTATAACAAGATTAATGACTCCAATGGACCAAGTTGCGTGGATTAAAGATCTGAATAAAATCCCTCCTGTTCCAGGAATAGGTGATTCCAGGCTTGTTATTGTTCTCTCAATCTCTTCCGATAATGAGGCAAAAATTGCTTTTGCAAACGGGGAAATAAGTTCACTTTTCTTGAACGGTGTTGATTGGGCGCGCTTAGCAAAATCAGACGGAACTCAAGGGCCAGAGATTAAACGAGTGGCAGATGTATTAGCGCCAGGCGATGTTGTGCTGGTTAACAATATAGCCGGACCCGGTCAAACGCCCGTATATGAACTGCATCAGATTCCAGCCGTAAGCGGTGGGATGGTTGTGATGGATGCTGATACGGGCAACGTTTTTGCGATGACCGGCGGATATAGTTTCGAAATCAGTCAATTTAATTGCGCCACACAAGCCTGGCGTCAACCAGGATCAGCCTTTAAACCTTTTGTGTATTTAGCCGCCTTAGAAAAGGGATATACACCTGAGACTTTGATTAACGATGCCCCCATTACACTGAACCTTGGGGCCGGTTTGGGCGTTTATTCACCTAAAAACATTACCCATCGTTCTTATGGTCCAAGTCCTATGCGTATAGGAATCGAAAAATCCTACAACCTTATGACAGTACGTTTGGCTCATCAAATTGGTATGCAGTCCGTTAAAAGTGTAGCTTCTCGTTTTGGTGTTGTCGATGATATGCCCTTGCATCTTTCCAATTCTTTAGGGGCCAAAGAGACAACTGTTTTACGTCTTACGACTGCTTATGCCATGATTGTGAATGGAGGCAAAAAAATTGGTCCTAATTTAATCAAGCAAGTTCAAGACAAAAATGGACAAGTTATTTATCAACTTCAAACGCAATACAGGGGGCTTTTGGGACCTGATGTAGGAGAACTTTTAAACAATTGGCATGATGTGGAAAAAAAGCCTTTGCCGGAATTAAAAGATGAAAGAGAACAAATTATCGATGCAAAATTTGCAGAATCTATGACGACAATGCTAGAGGCAGTGGTTCTGCGGGGAACTGGAAAAAAACTTCAACCGCTTATGGAGCAATATTGTATAGTATTGGGTGGGAAAACTGGTTCTACAAATGATTGTAAAGATGCGTGGTTTATGGGGTTCATTCGTGATGCAACTGGGCGCACTCTTGTTGTTGGAGTTTTTGTTGGTTTTCCAGCTCCACAAACTTTAGGCACATTTCAAGGAGACGATGAGACAGGCACAAGAGTCGCATTACCTATTTTTGGTAACTTTGTAAGAGAGATGTTTGATAAAGTATAACTTAGAATCTTTATTAATAAATTTTGGCTCATTTGATTGTAAAGATATATAAATATGAATTATATAGAAATAAATAGATTGTGTACTAATTTTATCAAAATTATTGTTATAGGTATTTTATTTGCAGGTTTTATGCTGGTTAGTGGCGGAATTGTCTTAAACGATTTAGAGAGAGCACTTGTTGAAATTGAGGACTTAGAACGCAAACATTTATTAGACAATCCTCCTGAAACAATTTCTGATACTGCAAAAACGGAATTAAGAATTTTAAAGAATTCAGAAGGTTTAAAGAAATATATTAAAGAAAATGAAGATCGTGTAAGGGAAATTGCATATAGCTTGTACATTATGTTATATACATTTCTTATAATTATTTTTATAAAAGTATTATTATATATAAAAATAAAGATGGATAAATAAGACTATACTGCTTGGACTCGTCCAACTTTCTGAAATGACAAGTTTTATTTTGTCGAGTGGTAAGAAAAGTAATACCATATCCTTTAAGAATGGTGTAATTTGAGATATGCTCTATGCGGTGTAGGGTCATAAAAAATAACCATATTTTAACTTACCTCTATACTAAAACCAAGTTAAGGGAAAATTTCGAGAGGAATCAACTTTGAATAATACAACTCGTAATTTGTTTTTGTGGGCAGCTATTGGCGCTATCCTTTTTGTTATCTTTCAGATGTTTCCAGGTTCATCCACTCGTCAAATAACACCACCCATTGCTTATTCGCAATTTATGAACGATGTGACTGACAATAAAGTCGAAGAAGTTACAATTAGTGGGCATAATATTCTTGGACGTACCAAAGATGGACGGACTTTTATAACATATGCTCCTGAAAATCCTGCAACAGTTACAAAGTTGCTGGAGAAAAATGTTCTTATTCGAGCCGTCCCGCCGGAACAAGAGGTTTCGCTCTTTCATTTGATTTTGCCTTGGTTACCGATTCTGTTACTTGCAGGTTTGACGTTCTATTCATTCAGGCAAATTCAATCAGGCGGTAATAAAGCCATGGGATTTGGTAAATCAAGGGCTAGATTAATGGGTGAAAAAACGACAAAAGTCACCTTTGAAGATGTTGCCGGTATTGACGAAGCAAAGCAAGAGCTTCAAGAAGTTGTTGATTTTCTGAAAGACCCTCAAAAATTTCAGCGTTTAGGTGGAAAAATCCCAAGGGGTGTCTTGCTTGTGGGGCCTCCGGGAACAGGTAAAACCTTATTAGCTAGAGCAATTGCCGGTGAAGCGGAAGTTCCTTTTTTCAGTATTTCAGGTTCTGACTTTGTGGAAATGTTCGTGGGTGTCGGCGCGAGCCGTGTTCGTGATATGTTTGAACAAGCGAAAAAAAATTCTCCTTGCATTATTTTTATTGATGAAATTGATGCTGTTGGACGGCACCGCGGAGCAGGTCTTGGCGGCGGCAATGACGAGCGCGAGCAAACTCTGAACCAATTACTGGTTGAAATGGATGGCTTTGAGGAAAATCAAGGCGTTATTTTGGTAGCCGCAACCAATCGCCCTGATATTTTGGATCCCGCACTTTTGCGCCCAGGCCGTTTTGATCGCCAAGTTGTTGTCCCTAATCCTGATGTGATTGGCCGTGAAAAGATCTTAAAAGTTCACATGAGAAAACTGCCATTAGCGCCCAATGTTGATGCAAGGACAATTGCCAGAGGAACACCTGGGTTTTCAGGTGCTGACTTGGCTAACTTAGTGAATGAGGCTGCTTTGTTGGCTGCACGTAAAGGGAAACTCGCTGTTGGCATGCATGAGTTTGAACAAGCTAAAGATAAAGTATTAATGGGAGCAGAACGTCGTTCTATGGTCATGACGGATGATGAGAAGCGATTGACAGCTTACCACGAAGGTGGGCATGCAATTGTTTCTTACTATACTCCGGAATCGGATCCTATTCATAAAGCGACCATTATTCCGCGTGGACGTGCGTTAGGTATGGTTATGCGTCTTCCAGAAGGTGATCGCATTTCCTTATCTCGTTCAAAACTTCTAGGAGACCTTAAGGTTGCTATGGGTGGGCGTATTGCAGAAGAGATGATTTTTGGCCCAGAAAAAGTCACGACTGGGGCTTCTTCTGACATTAAAATGGCAACCGATATCGCCTTTCGCATGATCACTGAATGGGGAATGAGCAAGAAGCTCGGTTTTCAAACCTATGGTTCCCAGCAAGGCGAAGTCTTTTTAGGGTATTCTATGGGGCAAAACAAGACATTTTCAGAAGCGACTTCGAAAATTATTGACGAAGAGGTACGTTCTATTCTTGATGAATGTTATGAAATAGCTAGAAAGCTTTTAGAAGAGAAAATAGATAAATTGCATATTTTGGCCAAATCTTTATTAGAGCGTGAGACTCTTACTGGGGATGAGATTCGAATTCTTTTAGAGGGAGGAACTTTACCAGAATTAGCCCTCTTAAATGATAGTGGAGATGGTCCTCGTATGAGTGTGCCTATTGCCGGTGGCTCCTCTGCATCTTCTCCGAACCTAAAGCCTGTTTAAGGGTAATTATGCAATCTAAACTATTTGGAACCGATGGTGTTCGAGGTCAAGCCAATTCTTGGCCTATGTCTCCGGATGTGATCTTAAAGCTTGCCGTAGCTTCGTCCCATTATTTTATACAAAAAATGCCTAGTGAATGGGTGCACGGTGATCATCGTTTTATGGTGGTTATCGGTAAAGATACGCGTTTATCTGGATACATGGTAGAAGCTGCTCTTATGGCAGGATTTGTTGCTATGGGTGCAGATGTTGTTCTTTTAGGACCATTACCGACGCCAGCAGTTTCTATGTTAACTCGGTCTTTAAGGGCAAACCTAGGGGTCATGATTTCAGCTTCTCATAATCCGTTTGAAGATAATGGAATTAAATTCTTTACAGCTGACGGTTATAAACTTTCTCAAGAAGATGAACAAAACATTGAACAACTTGCTGCTTCCAACATCCCTTTGGCTTCTTCTGGAAAAGTCGGCAAAGCAAAGCGCCTTGATGACGCAGCAGGACGTTACATTGAATTCGCAAAAGCGACTTTTCCAAGAGGGCAGCGCCTCGATGGTTTAAAGATAGTTTTGGATTGTGCGCATGGTGCTGGTTATAAAGTTGCGCCTAAAGTCTTATGGGAACTGGGGGCAGATGTTATTCCAATTGGGATTGAGCCAAACGGGTTAAATATCAATAAAGACTGCGGCGCTACATCTCTTGATCTCTTGAAGGAAAAGGTTCTAGAGGAAAGGGCCGATCTTGGCATAGCTTTGGACGGCGATGCAGATCGCTTAATTATGATTGATGAAAATGGCGCTACTCTCGATGGTGATCAATTAATGGCCCTAATTGCAACTGTATGGCTTGCAAATGGTTCTCTTAAAGGAGGAGGGGTCGTTTCAACAGTTATGTCTAATCTTGGATTTGAAAGATATTTAAAGGGTAAGGGGCTTACCCTTCATAGAGCATCTGTTGGGGATCGCTGTGTTTTGGAAATGATGAGAGAAACAGGCTGTAATGTAGGCGGAGAGCAATCAGGCCATATTATTTTAAGTGATTATGCAACAACAGGAGATGGTTTGATAGCTGCTCTTCAGGTTTTAAGTCTATTGCAAAAAAGTAAATGCAAAGTCAGCGAATTAGCATCAACTTTTAGACCTGTTCCTCAGATTTTAAAGAATATGCGAATTGCCAATAAGATAGACCTGAATTCACCCTCAATGTCTCGGGCTATTCGTAGTGCAGAACAAGAACTTGGTGATTCTGGCCGTCTACTTGTAAGAGCATCCGGAACTGAACCGTTGATTCGCATTATGGCACAAGGAGATGATCAAAATCTTCTTTTAAAGATTGTTCATAATTTGGCTGAAATAATTAAGGGTTGTAGTAACTTAGCCGCATAAAGAAATATCATTTCTGTATATCCGTTGCTATATTATTTAAATAGTTCTCTTCATACCTTTTAGGTTGTATTGCTTAATTATCTAAGTGACGAAGCAAGAAATTGGTTTTTATGGTGGCCCGTCGGCATGGGGACGGGGGTTGTCGGCTATTTTTGGTTACCTTTTGAACCTCAGTTAATTTTCGTTCTTATTTTATTTTTTTGCACAGCTCTTTTCCTTATTTGGAATCTCTATTATTTCCGTCAAACTTCTTTTCAAAATGAAACCTCAATTCGTTTTTTTCTTTACGGGTTCCTTAGTTTAGTTGTTGGTTTTACGGTTGCCAAAGTTCGAACAGATACCCTTTCAACGCCTATGCTTGCCTATCAGTTAAAAGATGTTTTTATTACTGGCACTATAAAAGATATAGAACATCCACCTTATAAAAAAGGCAATAAAAGAAGATTATTATTAAATAATGTAGCTTATGAAGAAAATAATAATGCATTACCCCATACGCTTCGTCTTAATATTTCAGATCATTTCATCGATGGAAAGCCTGGAGATCGAATTAGATGTAAAGTTAACCTTTTACCCATATCGCTCCCCTTAAGTTTATATGGTTATGATTTTCAACAGCAGGCCTATTTTTCTGGAATTGGTGCTGTGGGAAGAGTAAAAAAGCCTTGTGTTGTGATTGAAGTGGCGCATTCCACTTTTCTTTCAAACCTCAGATACCAATTGACACAAACCTTACGAAGGGCGATTCCAGGAGTCAATGGACAAATTGCCGCAGCCTTGGTAACTGGAGATCGTTCAGGTATCCCCAAAGATGTTAGACAGAGTTTCATAGATGCAGGAATTGCTCATATTTTAGCAATTTCAGGCCTTCATATTAGTCTTGTTGCTGGTTTAATTTTTTTGATTGTTAGGCGAGGATTCGCGTTGATCCCCATTTTTACTGAGCGCTTTTTTATAAAAAAATGGGCCGCTCTTGTGTCAATTTTTGTAACTGGTGGCTATTTAGCGATTTCAGGATTTGGATTTCCAGCACAGAGGGCGTTTTTTATGACGGCTCTTGTTATGATTGGCATATGTTTGGATAGAAATCCAATATCAATGCGATCTCTTTCAATAGCCGCAACTATTATTTTATTTTTTTTCCCAGAAAGCATCTTATCTATTAGCTTTCAATTGTCATTTGCAGCCGTTATCGCATTGATTGCAACTTATGAAGTCGGATGGATTCCTTTGAAGGATTGGATTGCAAACGGGCATTGGTATAGAAAATATTTAGGGCATGGCTTTGGTATAATTTTGACAACTGTTGTTGCGACATTGGCAACGACCCCCTTGATTATTTACACTTTTAACCGTTTTACTTTACAGGCCATTTCAGGAAATTTATTAGCAATCCCTTTAACCAGTTTATGGATTATGCCAGCTGTTTTGCTAATCATTTTTTCCTTGGCATTTGGGAAATTTGTCTGGCTTTTTAAAATACTGGACTGTGGGATAGGGCTTTTAATATTTGTAGCTAAAGAGATCTCTCATTGGCCAGGAGCCGCAATTTTAGTAGCGACTCCCCATTATTTATTTCTAATATTAACAACTGCCGGTGGGCTCTGGTTTTGTTTATGGAAACAGCGATGGAGATGGCTTGGTCTCATTCCCATAGGCTTATCTAGCTTTTTTCTTTTTTATGACCATCACCCGCAGGTGTATATATCAGAAGAAGTTATCGCCTATCGTTCGGCTGAAGCCTTAAATATCTCACCTACCAAACGTGGAGGTTTTGCTGTCGATATTTGGGCAAAAGAAGTGGGGTTAGATCAAATTAAATCATGGGGTAATCAGGTTATTTTTTATCCTCTTAAAATGAATAAGATAACGCTTATCTCAAATCCTTATTTAGATCAAAAAGGTCAAAAACGATCTTATACTGAAATTGTCAATTATGTTTCCGCATATTGTTCACAAAATTCTTGGTTAGTTAGCAACGGTTATGTCTGGAAGGTTTGCAGAGATAAAATTGATCCCTCACAAATTATTGACAGATTTCAGTTAACTAAAAAGGGTGCACATTACCTTTGGGTTAATTCAAATGAAATTAAAGTTATAAGTGCAGGCGAACATTTTGGTAAACGGCCCTGGCGTGTAAAAGTCAGAAAAATAAAAAACCCAGCTAATTAGACTGGGTTTTTATTAACAAAATATTCTAGGCAACTCGACGGCTACGACGTCCTGTTAAGCCAAGACCTGTATTTTTAGCAATCTGGCTTCTCCGCTTTGCGTAGTTTGGAGACACGACAGGGTAATCTGCTGGAAGACCCCAACGTTCCTTGTATTGGTCTAAACTCATTTTATAAACTGTATTTAAATGGCGTTTCAGCATTTGAAGTTTTTTACCATCTTCTAAGCAAACAATATACTCGTTTGTGACTGACTCAGAAATTGGAACTGCCGGTTGATGGGCAGGACGGTTTCTGAAACTGTTAGGAGTTTCGTTAGCCACAGATAGTGTTTGATAAATTTTAGCAATAACGGCAGGGATTTCTTCTAAAGTTACGGTATGGTTCGATAAATATGAAGAAACCATATTAATTGTCATTTTAAATAAGTCGTTATGGGTTAGAATCTCAGACACTTAGTTAATCCTTATAATAAACATTTTATGTATTTTATACTTCCCACAATAAAAAAGACAATACTATTATTGGATCTAATAAATAATTTTTTTAGAGTTCATCTTGGCTTTTGAATGAGCCCGATTAACTTTGATCGACTGTAATGATTGCTTATTTAAAATAATTCGGTAAATCTTTACACCTATCGCGTTTCAAAACCGGATTTCTGCGTCACTCTTGCGGCTCCTCGGGGTGGGCCCGATGGAGAACCGTCATTGCGAGCGTAATCCAAAACGATCCAGAAAAGTTCTTATTTTTATGAAGCAAAACAGTCACGGGACAATACCGGATGTCCGCCCCAGATCGTCTTTTGCTTCGTTTCAA